>JAABUN010001581.1_pt1 | contig 48692 bp, 36 predicted proteins | sample 5559311 | NCBI WGS metagenome assembly JAABUN01 (sample SAMN10711877, study PRJNA513370) | rock metagenome | isolation source: Antarctica rocks | place: Antarctica: Victoria Land, Siegfried Peak sud
TGCGCAAGACGCTCTCCTTCTCTAAATCTTTCTACATGCACTTGGTCTGTCTCAGACGTTTCTTCTGTCGCTACAACCAAGAGCAGGCACAGAGATACTTAGCTTCTCACCCCGCTTAACCACTACCAAAATTTTATAGTAATAAAAGTATTTTTATATGTGCGGCAAATAAATAAATGTCAACTTTACGCGAAAATTATGGAGGGGCATGGATGGGCACCGAACAATAGAGGTATGAGGTATAATGGAGAGTCAGATATTTCTCACAAAGTTATTCGTATGGCTTTAAAAATTCCCGACGAGTTCATGCCTCCCGCCGAGGCCACGGTTCTCCGCAACGGTCGTTCCTATCCTCAGGAACCTGCCGAAGGTGTAGGCTCGGCTGCGCCGCCACCGTCTCTGCGCGATTTCTTTGAAATTCTGCGGCGTCGCAAGGCCATCGCATTCAACGCATTTGTTCTGGTCATGATTCTGGGAATCGTGGTGACGCTGATGACCAAGCCGGTCTTTAGCACCAGTCTGCGTTTGTTGGTGGAAGGCCGTTCCAATACGTTTGCCATCAACACCAGCAGTGATCCGCTCAGCAGCGTCTTTCAGCCACCGCCCGGGCGCGAGGTTGACACGCAAATCGAGATTTTGCGTTCGTCTCGCATTGTCAATCAGGTCTACAAGGAAGCGGGAGTAAAGCCCGGCAGCGTTGATATGGCAGTGCGACGCGTTGGCACGACCGAAGTCATCGAAATCGCGGTCACGTCCAATAATCGTGACGCCGCAGATCGCTTCGCCACCACTTTGCCCAAGGTCTACGAAAACCAGACGCGCGACGAACGGTTGCGCGAGGTTTCTGCGGCTTTGGACTTCGCACAGAAAACTCTTGACCAGCAGCGCAAAAAGCTCAGCACTACGGAAAAGGAATACGAAGCGTTCAAAAACAAAAAAGGCATCGTCAACGCCGACGCCGAAGCTACCACGGCCATCGAATCGTCGGCCCAGGCGCGCAACGCTTATGTGGCGGCTCAGGCACTGGTCACCAGTCTGCAAGGCGAACTGTCGGCCCAGCTCAAGCAGAGGGGCGCGATGTCAGAGACCGCGGACACTCCGATCACCACGACTAATCCGGCGTTGGCGCAAATCAAAGAGCGCTTGGCGGATCGCAAGAGCGAACGCGCCAGCGTGGCGTTTTTTTATAAAGCCGACGATGCGCGCGTCAAACAAATCGATGCGCAAATCGCCGAACTGACGCAGCGTCTGCAAAGCACTCCGCCCACCGTAACCAACGTCAGTAGCGCACCCAACCCGGCGATTGCCGAAGTGGACGGAAAAATCAGCAATACGCGCACCGCGCTCGAAGCCGCTCGGCAGAGCGTCGGGCCGTTGAAAGAGCGCGTTGAGTCGCAAAGCAAATATCTGGGCGGCTTCAACGAAATTCAACGCAAAGAGGCCCAGTTGAATCGCGACCTGGATAGCAGTGGCAGCGCCTCCAAAACGCTGGCCGAAAGCGTTTTGCAATTGACTCTGCGCCGCGAGGCGCTCCAGGCGGCGGGCGCTCCGGTTTCCACGATGGAGACCGCCTATCCCGCGCAACAGATCGCGCCTCGTGTGAGTCGCGGCATCTTCATGGCGGTTTTGCTGGGGCTGGTCGCCGCCTGCGTCGCGGCGTTGTTGCAGGATTCGCTCGACGATCACCTGCACAACGAGAGCGAGGCACGCGCCCTCCTCGACACTTCGATTCTGGGCTACTTCCCGATGCTGCCCAACAAAAGCGATGGCGACCGCCCAATTCTGGATTTGCAAAATCCAGATCGGGCCTTGCTTGAGGGTTTCCGCGCGCTGCGCTCCAACGTGCAATTCACGCTCGTCAACAAAAACACTTCGGGCAACATCGGGCATAAACTCCTCATCACCAGCACCTTGCCGGGCGAAGGCAAAAGCTACGTCGCCTCCAACCTGGCCATCGCGATGGCGCTCGATGGGCGCCGCGTCATTCTGGTGGACGCCGACCTGCATCGCCCGCGCGCTCATGTGATCTTCGATTTGCCCAAACAGCCCGGCCTGACCGATATTCTGGTGGGCGACAGCACCTTGCAAGACTCGCTGAAATTGGTGGGCATCACTGGTCTGCGCGTGCTGACGGCGGGCACGATGCCGCCCAATCCGACTGAGCTGCTCAACTCGGTAGCCATGGATACCGTGCTCCACGAACTACAATACGAAGCGGACATCATCATCGTGGACTCGCCGCCGATTCTTTCGACCGCCGACAGCCAGGTTTTGTCGGCCAAAGTGGACGGCGTGGTTTATGTGATGCAGCTGGGACGCGTGCCAAAATCGGCGGTGCAGCGCGCTTTCGAGTTGCTCAAAAAGGCCAACGCTTCGGTCGTGGGCGTGGTGTTCAACAAAGTCGAGCAGAAATCAGGCAAAGCCTATGGCGGCTACTACTACAGCGACTATAATGACTATAGCGATGACGAAGATAAGGGTGAACCAACTTTGACTGGGAAAGGCAAAGCGCCTCAGGCTCTCAACGGCCATGTCAAAGAAGCGCCGCCGCAAGAGGATGGGGCGGAGCGCGACTCGAACGTTGCGGCGGAGTCTCAAGAAGCTGCGCGCGGCAAACAGAACAGTTCGTCTAAAGCCTCTTAACCCTTACGATTGAGTAGAACGAAGCAGGAAGAGTAGCATTTTTGCGAAGATGGCGGGGCTGACGCACCCTTCCAATCGGCGAATTTTCCTCGAACTCATGCCAGATTGGAAGGGTGCGTCAGCCCCGCTCCCATCGAAATTTAAAAACTGCCCATGAAAATTTGTAACTCTTCCCTTTGGCTGGCCCTCGCGCTTTTAAGCGCGGGGTTGGCTCCCGCGCTGCAAGCCGCGCCCGTTGCAAACGTGGCCGCACGTCAGCCCGGTGACTACGTTCTGGGCGTTGATGACGTGCTGGAAATCACGGTGCGTAACTTCGCCGATTTGAACAACACGGTCACGGTGCGCCCCGACGGCAAAATCTCCATGCCACGCGCGGGCACCGTGGTGGCGAGCGGCAAAACGACCGCACAGTTGGCCCGCGAACTCGAAACGCGGCTGGCGAAAACGCTCAACTATGCCTATGTCCAGATCGTGGTCAAACAGGCGCGAGCGCAACAGGCGCGTATTATCGGCGCGGTCAAGAGCGTGGGCTCCTACGACGTAAAAAACGGCATGCGTCTGATGGATTTGGTCGCGCAGGCCGGCGGTTTAAGCACCAAGCCCAACCGCATTTCGGGCCGCTTGATTCGCGCTGGACAAGTCTCGCAACTCAACGTGGCGGGCGCACTTAAGCGGCCCGATGGCGTGGCCAACGTGACGCTACGCCCCAACGATCTGGTGGTGCTGGACGCCGCCGATTATTCCAGACAAATCACCGTGATGGGCGAAGTCGCCAAACCGGGCGCCTACGATTTGGACGAAGACTTGACCGTGATGGCGCTGCTGGCTCAGGCCGGTGGCCCGACCGGTAAAGCCGCTTTGCGTCAGGCCAGCGTGCTGCGCGCGGGCGTGCCGGTGTTAAGCGATCTCAGCGACATTCAGGAGAGCGTTTTGCCCGCGAACTCGGCGTTGTCGCGCTTCAAGTTTCAGGCGGGCGATGTCTTATCGGTTCCCGAAAATAACGCGCGCTTTGGCGTGATGGGGCAGGTCGTCAAGCCCTCTTACTATGCCCTCCCCGAAAACGCTGGGCGCGCGACGGTGTTGCAGGCGCTCTCGCAGGCGGGCGGCGAACTGCCTAACGGCGACCTGTCGCAGGCTTCAATCACGCGCATCGTGGGCGATCAATCGGTGGTGATGCCAGTTAATCTGGCCGCGATTCGCAACGGACGAGTGCCCGATACCTTGACGCTGCAAGACGGCGATGTGCTGCTGATTCCAAAAACCCAGGAACGCAAGGTCAGCGTAATTGGTCAGGTCTCGCGTCCGGGCTCTTATGATCTATCGCAGGATTCGACGCTGCTTTCGCTGCTGGCTGATGCGGGCAACCCGCTCAAGGGCGCCGGACTCTCGCGCTCTTACGTCTTGCGCGACAACGTTCAAATCCCGATTGATCTGCGCGACGCCGTGCTTTCTAACCGCCCCAGCGCGGCGGTTTCCAACTTCAAATTGCAGGCCGATGATGTTTTGGTGATTCGCGATGTCAGCGACCAGATTCAGGTCATCGGGCAAGTCGGTCAACCCGGCGCCTACGATTTATCCGACGATTTGACGGTAATGTCGCTGCTGGCCAAAACCGGCAATCCCACGCCCACAGCGGCGCTGAGCAACGCCTATGTCCTGCGCGACCGCCAGCGTTTGCCGTTCGATTTGCGCTCGACCATCGCGGGCAACATTGACGACAAGGCGATTAACTTTCGCTTCGAGCCAGGCGATGTTTTAGTGGTGCCGGAAAACCAGCAACGCGTCGGCGTTTTGGGTCAGGTCGTGAAGCCGGGCTATTATCCGTTTCCCGAAAACGCCAACGATGCCACGGTTCTCAAGATATTAAGCACCGCCGGTGGCCCAAGTCTGGGCGCAACGGGCGCCAACCTCAGTCAGGCGGGCATCATCCGCACCGTTGAGGGAGAACCCAAAGTCATCCCGATCAAACTCGACGATATGCTGCGCAAAGGCCAGGATTCCAACATGCAGCTGCAACCGGGAGACGTGCTTTATCTTCCCACCAAAAAGAAGGGCTTCAGTTGGACGGATGTTTTGCTGCCGCTTTCGGCGCTGAGCCGATTGGGATTGGGATTTTAAGTGAAAAATCGAACGTTCAGAAGATTCGTTCGGCAAAAATGCGTTGTAAAGCACCCGCTTTACGACGCATTTTTATTTTCAAATTTGGTAACTACTCAGGTGCCCTCACGCTGTCATTCTGAGCGTAGAGAGGCACGAACGAAGTCGAAGAATCCATTGCGTCACAGTTACCGCGCACGTTTGCGAAGACCACTGCGCAATGGATTCTTCGACTTCGTTCGTGCCTCTCTACGCTCAGAATGACAGCGTGAGGGCACCTGAGTAGTTACCAAATTTGAAAATAAAGTGACTTTACTATTGCATCCTTAAGCGATTCGAGTTAACATACATGACAATCTATCCGCGCGCTCGAACAGGCGTGTGAAGACCGGCGGATGTGTCAGTCACCGCCAAATCAAATTGGGAAGGGCGCAGGATGCTTCAGTCACCGGCGCGTTTCCCCACAAATTTAGATTGTCATGCAAGATAGAACCAACTCACGGGGCCATGCCCCCGCGTCGCCGCCCTCCTGGTGGGCCGAAGCGACGCAGAATCGAATGATCGCGGTCGTGTTAGCGATGATTCTGGCGGTGCCGCTTTTGGCCACACCGCTCGACCTCGATTGGAGCGGCACCGCCGCCATCACGCTCCAGGGCTTCGCTCTGGTTTTGGCCACCATGCTTTTGTGGCGCGCCAAGTGGGACGTGCGCCCGGACTCGGTCAAACGATTCCTCGGCACCAGCTCCAACCTTCCCATTTTGCTCTTCGCCGGTTTGATCGCGCTTTCGTGCGCGTTTTCGGTTCACAAGGGCTACAGCATCCAGGAACTTTTGCGGACGGGATCGGGCGTTTTGCTCTATTTCGTCATTGCCTATCAGTTCCGCCAATCCAAACATCTTTCCCTGCTCGCCAACACCATTCTCGGCCTTTCGGCTGCTGTGGCGTTGGGCGGCATGGCTCACTACCAACTGTTCGCCGAAGAGCGCGCCGCCGCCCTCTTTGGCAACGCCCAACCTCTGGCCTCGTTCGTGATGATTCTGTTGCCGGTCGTGGCAGCTCTGGCCTTCACCGATAAAAGTCCCAACCGTCGCATGGTCGCGATGGTCGTCGGCATTACGATGGTCGGTTGCCTGATGCTCACCCAAGGCCGCAGCGCCACCGTCGGCGCTCTGGCTGGTATGGCCCTGCTGGGCTGGCTGGTGACGCGTCCCGTCGTCGGCCAGAAAGCCAAAGCGAAAGTTAAGGCGCCGCTCAGTGCGCGCAAGCACGTTTTGGTATGGCCAGCTTTGCTGGTCGTTGTGCTGCTCGGCTTTCTGGCGACGGTTCGTGTGCAAAACGATTCCATCGGCAACCGCGCTTTTGCGGGCGCGGCGCTCAGCACCGACGGCTCATGGCAACAGCGCGTGCAGTCCTACTGGACGGGCGCGGGCGCAATGATTCGCGAGCGTCCGCTCAGCGGCTGGGGAACGGGACTTTATCCGATCTACCAGCACCAGTTCACCGGTCAGGGCGCGGTCATCTCGCCCGAAGGCGCGGGCACGCGCGTGTCGCTGGCCGAGCAAGCGCACAACCTCTACCTGCAAACTGCGGTCGAGCTGGGCTTGCCTGGCTTGCTGCTGTTGGTGGCGATTCTGGGCTTGTTCCTCTATCGCGGCGTGGCACGCGTGCAGGAGATGGAAGCCGGAATTCGGCGCACGCTTTTGATCGGTGCGTTGGGTTCGACCGTCGCGTTCTCGCTGGATGCGATGGCCAGTCCCTCGTGGCAATACGGTCAGACCGCGATCTTCTTCTGGCTGGTTCTGGGCATGGGGACAGCGTGTCTGCGTCCGCGCGCCAAGCGTCAGGAAGAGAGTGCAACCTCTCATGCGCCCTCGCGCGGCATGACGATGATTACCCGCCCAATGGCGTTGGGCGCGGCGCTCATCATCGTGATGCTGATGCCGACCGGTTTGATCTCGGCGCAGGCCGCCACCTATAACGGTGACGGCAACAACAAAAACGTTGCGGCGGCGATCTTTGGCAGCGCGGGCCTGTTGTATCTGCTGTCGAGACTGGCGGCACCCGCAGACGACAGGGGAACTATCATCCTGTTGCCAGGCGCCACACCGACGCCGACTCCCACCATGATGATGAGGATTCCGAGCGATATGTCGCTTCCTTCTGGCCCAGTCGATGATGCCAATCAGCGCATGGACAGAGTCATGGAGGCCCAGGAGCAAAACCCCAACGATCCGACAATCGGAGACGGCATTGTTGCCAACGCTCGATAATTTAGGCTCGAAAACCACAAAGCCCCCGTTCGCGACTGACGCGCCGGGGGCTTTGTTTTGCCTGATCCATGGACATCAAGCTAAGAATTTTTCGCGCTCACATTTGTCATTCTGAGCGTCGAGAGGCACGAGCGAAGTCGAAGAATCCATGACCTAAAGAATTCACCAAACGTGCGCGACAGCTCAAACGCACTGGATCCTTCGACTTCGTTCGTGCCTCTCGACGCTCAGAATGACAAATGTGAGCGCGAAAAATTCTTAGCTTGATGTCCATGGAGCCTTGCTTTGCCTGCCCGAATCGAACGAGACCAAACCGCGCAATTCACACCGCAATGCCCTTTTGTGCCATAACTTCGCTATAGAGCGCCTCAATATCGCTAACCAACCGATTTATGCCCAGTGCCGGATAAACGCGCTCACGACCCGCTATGCCCCATTGACGGGCATTCTCCGGCTCAGCCAAGGCCCGCACAATTCCGTTTGCCAAAGCATTCCCATCTTGCGAAGGCACCAGTAAGCCGGTCTGCTCGCCCGTCACCAAATTTTTGACGCTGCCCACGTCGGTCGCCACCACCGGGCGCGCCGCCGCCAACGCCTCAATGACCGCGACCGGCAAACCTTCGTTGAGCGAACATAATACCACGCAATCCAAATCGGCATAAATCCGCGGCAAGTCGGCGCGAAAGCCCAGAAATCGGACGGATTTTTCGATACCCAGTGCGCGACTCTGGTTTTCCAATTCGGCGCGCAGTTCGCCATCGCCCACGACCAAAAACAGTGCGTCGGGCCTAAACTGCAACACCGCGCGGGCGGCTTCCAGAAACAGGTGAATCGCTTTAATCGGCACCAGACGCGCGACGATGCCAACGAGCGGCGTTTGCGCGGGCACGCCCAATTCGGCGCGCAGTTGGCCGCGCAGAGCCTCGGATTGGACAAACGCTTCCAAATTTAAGCCGAGCGGAATGGTGCGAAACTGCGGTTCGCGCCCGATGCCCAGCGCCAGAATTTCGGATTTCTGCTGCTCGCTCAACACGATAATACGGTCGGTCGAGCGCGCCAGCGTCTTCTCGATACCGACGAACAGCCGCGTCTTGGCGGGGCTAAAGTAGCCCTGAAAGATGTTGCCGTGAAAGGTATGCACCACGACCGGCACGCGCGCGATGCGCGCGGCCACGCGGCCCACAAAACCGGCTTTGGCGGTGTGAGTGTGGACGATATGCGGGCGCCGCCGCCGCATCATGCGCACCAATAGATTCAGCGTGTGCAAATCGTGACGCGGCGAGATTTCGCGGCCCATTTCGGGCACGATGGTCGGCGTGATGGGCGCGAACATCGAGTTTTGCGCGCCCGCGTTCATCAGCTCGATCATGTTGCCCTCATGTTCGCCTTCGACGCCGGTAACGAGCTGTGAGTCAAACTGTTGCGGATTCAAACGCTGAGTCAAAAGCGTGGCGTGAATCGCCGGGCCTCCGACGTTGAGACGGGCGATCAGACGCATAACGCGAATACGATTAGGCATAATTTGTTGAAGAAAGCTGCCGATGGCACTGGCAAAGAGAAACGGCTTCGGCCAAAATATCTTATCTCAATGCGCTCGCTTTACATCTGTTACTATCCCCTCACTGAACCGTTGGTGCAAACCCAGGTCGTGGCCTATCTCGAAGGTCTGGCCCAAAACGGTCACAGCATTCATCTGCTCAGCTTTGAAACCGAGCCGTTGACTGTGGCTCAGAAACGCCGTATCCGCGCCGATCTGCGCGCCAGGGGCATCATCTGGCATTACCTCAAATATCATAAACGCCCCTCGCTTCCGGCGACGGTTTATGACGTGATGTGTGGCGTGCTCAAGGGACTGCGCCTGATTCGGCGCCATCGCATTGACGTGATTCACGCGCGCGCCCACGTTCCGGCAACGATGGGTTTAATTTTGAAGAAGCTAACCGGCGTCGGCTTAATCTTCGATATTCGCGGCCTGATGGCGCAGGAATATATCGACATCGGCAACTGGGCGGCGGGCAGTCTGCCGGTGCGCCTGACGCAGAAGATGCAAGACCTTTGCATCGAAAACGCCGATGGCATCGTCGTCTTAACCGAGCGCGCCAAAAAATTGCTGTTTGGGCCGGATTCCGCTTACAACGGCACGCCTCCGGCACCCCTGCAGGTCATCCCATGCTGTGCCGATTTAACTCAAATCGAAGCGCAGGAAAACGAGCGTGCCTCGATTCGCCAGCAGTTGGGGTTGACCGATAAAACCGTAATGATTTACGTCGGCAAGTTCGGCGGCTGGTATTTGCAAGCCGAAATGGTGGACTTTTTCGCTAAAGCGCGCGAGCAAATGCCGAATTTACATTTTCTGGTTTTATCGCAAAGCGAACGCGAACTTATCACGCAGGAGTTCGAGCGCGTCGGACTGAGCGAAGAACATTTCACTTTGATGCAGGTCGAACCGGCGCGCGTGGGCGCCTACTTGTGGGCTGCGGATTTCTCGCTCTCTTTTATTCGCGCATTGCCGTCGAAGGTCGCGTCTTCGCCCACCAAAATCGGCGAATACTTAGCCGCCGGATTGCCACTAATTTGCAATACTGGAGTCGGCGATATGGATGTGATTGTCGAATCGCATCAAGTCGGCGTTTCCCTTGACGAATTTACTTCCGAAAACTACGAACACGCCGCCGCTGCCATCGCGCCGATGATCGGTGATGACGAGATAAAACATCGCTGCCAGCGTGCGGCGCGCGCCCACGCTTCGCTCCAGGAAGTCGGTGTGCCGCGCTACTGCGCGCTCTACGAGCAAGTCGCCCGCAACCGAGACGGGAAAGCGAAAGCCACATGATTTCACGCGCCTTTTTCTTAGAAGTTATACAGTTGCGCCTGCCTGTCATTCTGAGCGCAGTGAGGCACGAACGAAGTCGAAGAATCCATGACATGACGGCTTCAACGAACATGCACAAGAACCACAACGCAATGGATTCTTCGACTTCGTTCGTGCCTCACTGCGCTCAGAATGACAGGCAGGCGCAACTGTATAACTCCTATTTACGGCGGTTAAGTAACTCCGCTCCCGTGAGGAGGCGCAATGGATAGCATTGCGGTCGTTCTCTTTATTGCGTTGGGCGCGGCGACGAGCCTGGCTCTGCAACTGGTGCGCGACGGACGCGAACGCGCATTTTTGATGCGTTTGTTCTGGTTCGCCTTTGGTCTGCGCTTCGCGTTCGCGCTGATTCTTTACGCCACCGGCTTGATTAACGTGTTGGGCGGCGCCGACGATACCGGTTGGCAGGGTATGTGGGGGATTTCTCAGGCGTGGCACGATTTTGGGCCGGATTCGCTTGCGACGGTTTACGCGCCCGATGTCATCAAGGCCAATCCGGGCTGGCGTTACTTCGGCACCTACTTTTACTATCTATTGGGCGAAGGGAGCCAGGGCGCGTTGGCAGTTCTCAACTGCTATGCCAACACACTTATGGTGCTGGTAACTTATCAGAGCGCCCGCCTGTTTTTCTCACCGCGCGCCTGCGGATTTGTCGCCTGGGTCGCGGCGATTATGCCCGGCTTTTTGATCTGGTCGGCGCTCACCGTCAAAGAAAGCTGGCTTATTCTGTTTCAAATCAGCACGTTTTATGTGGTCTGGAAGTTCAGCCGCCAACGCAATCCCCTGGTGATGCTGGCCCAAATCGCCACCATCGGCGGCTTGATGGCACTCACCCTGGGTTTCCGGTTCTACGCCGTCAACTCGTTGGCGGTGGGGCTGATAATGACACTGTTTTGCTGTTGGTCGCGCTGGCCGGTGCGTGCGGCAGGTTTTGGAGTATTATTATTGGCGTTGGTCTATTTTAGTCTGGCTTCGGTGGGCTATGTTCGCTTTGATGTGGCCAGCATCACCGCCAGTCGTATCGCTGAACTCGACACCTTCCGCACCAACATTTCTGACGCTTCACAAGAGGGCACCAACTCGGCGGTTACTTTCGATTTCGATACTACGACGCCCGTCGGTGCAATGTTAATGTTGGGTGCTGGCTCGATCTATCTGTTGCTTTCGCCGTTTCCCTGGCAAATCAATAGCCTCAGTCAGGCGGCGGCCCTGCCCGATGTTTTGCTGTGGTGGTGGCTGGTCTTCAAGTTTATTTTGCCCGGTATCCGTTACGGTTGGTCGCGTTATCAAGCAATGACGATTTCGCTGGCCGCCTTCATCTTGCCGCTATTTTTGTTCTATGCTTTTATTTTCGGCAACGTCGGTTTGGCCTATCGTCAACGCGCTCAGTTAATGCCGTTCATGTTGGTTTTTGCCGCCGCTGGCTACGAAATGCGCGAACGCAAGGAGCGCCAGCGCGAAAGAAGTTGGGAGGAAGAACGCGCCAGAAGAACGCGCCAGAAGAGTTGGCAATGCTGTGCGCGTAGCGGTGATGAAACGCGAAGAAAGCTGGGAAGAAGAACGCGCAAGTCGCGTTGGTGACTCGGTGCGCGTGACGGTAGAAAGTGGGGCGAGCGCTTAATTGTCAATCGAAAGGCCAGACGTGCTGAACCTGTTCACGAACATATGAAACTTCTTTGCCTGGCAACTTACCCGCTCGAAAGCGCTTCAACGCGCTATCGGGCGTTACAATATATCCCTCTCCTACGCGAACTGGGTATTGAGACCACGTTTCTTCCATTCATGGATTCGCCGTTTTTTCGCAGCTTCTATCAGCCACGTTATAAAGTGCGCAAAGCGTTGCGTTTGATGGGATTCGCGGCGCGACGAGCGGCGCAAATCAGTCGTGCCCGCGATTATGATGTAGTCTTTATTCAGCGCGAAGCCGCGCTTCTTGGCCCGCCCTTAGCCGAGCGCTGGCTGGCCAAAGTCGCGCGCAAGCCGCTCATCTTCGATTTCGATGACGCCGTGCAAGTCGCTTTTGAAAGTCCAGTTTATGGCCGCGTCGCTACGCTCCTCAAAAATCCGCAGAAGACGCCACAGATTATCCAGATGAGCCATTCGGTCATCGCGGGCAATCGCCATCTCGAAACTTATGCCAAAACGCTCAACCCGCGCGTATCGGTGATTCCTACGGTCGTTGATGCCGACGTGATGCGGCCCGCGCGCCGCGACAATGGCGGAAAAATTGTGTTGGGCTGGATGGGCACGCACACGACTTTCCCTTATCTCGAAACATTATTCCCGACCTTACAAACTTTGGCCAAACAGCATCCGATTGTTTTGCGTGTCGTGGGCGCTGGCCGCGAATTTAGTTTGCCCGGCGTCGAAGTAGATAATCGCCGATGGAGTCTGTCCAGCGAAATCAGCGACCTGCAAAGTTTCGACATCGGCTTATATCCGATTACTTCGGATGAGTGGTCGCTGGGCAAATCGGGCTTCAAAGCGGTGCAATATATGGCGATCGCGACGCCCGTCGTGGCTGCACCCGTAGGCGCGACTTGCGATATCGTGCGCGATGGTGTCGAAGGTTTCTTGCCCGACTCGCCCGACGCGTGGCTGGAAAAATTGCAGCTTCTTATCGAAGACGCGTCATTGCGTCAAACTCTGGGACAGGCGGGTCGGGCGCGCGTCGAAGAGTGGTATTGTCTGGAAAAACAGGCGCCACGTTTAGCCGCCATCGTGCGCGAAACGGCCAAATCCGCTTCCCAATCTTAAAATTATGTGCGGTATCGTCGGCGCCATAGCGCTCAATTCTCAACCGATCTCTCGTCAACTCGTTCAGACCATGAACGATTGCATCACCCATCGCGGCCCCGACGAAGCGGGCCTGTGGGTGCAGGGCGGCGTTGGACTGGCGATGCGCCGCCTGGCGATTATAGACCTCAAATCGGGCCAACAGCCGATTAGTAACGAAGACGAAACCGTGCGCATCGTCTTCAACGGCGAGATTTATAATTTTCCCGAACTGCGCATCGAACTGGAAGGCAAGGGCCACGAGTTTCGCACCCACAGCGACACCGAAACTATCGTTCACGCCTACGAAGAGTGGGGCGAAGATTGTCCCAAACATTTGCGTGGAATGTTCGCCTTTGCGATTTACGATGCGCGCGACGAGTCGCTCTTTATCGCGCGCGACCGCGTCGGAAAGAAACCGTTGCTCTACACGCAGGCGGGCGGCAAATTCCTGTTCGCCTCGGAGTTCTCGGCGCTCTTGTCGTGCCCTGATGTCGAGCGCAAACCGAATCTGGTCGCCATCGAAAAGTTTCTGACGACGAGCTGCATTCCCGCGCCTTTGACCGGCTTCGAGGGCATCCACAAACTGCCGTCCGCGCACTCGATGACTGTTAAGAATGGTGAAATTACATTGCGGCGCTACTGGGATTTGGCGCCGTTTTTTGAGCCTGAACGCAAAATCCAGATTTCGCTCGAAGACGCCACGCAGGAACTTTTGACGCGCCTTGAGGAAGCCGTAAAAATCCGCCTGATGAGCGAAGTGCCACTGGGTGCGTTTCTGTCGGGTGGCATTGATTCGTCGGCCATCGTCGCGCTGATGAGCCGCCTGTCTTCGTCGCCGGTCAAGACGTTTTCTATTGGTTTTGCCGAAGCCGACTACTCAGAAGTCGCGCACGCGGCGCGCGTGGCTGCTCTCTACAAGACCGATCACACCGAAATTATCGTCGAGCCAAACGCGCTCGATATTGTGCCGCAGTTGGTGCGGCACTACGGCGAACCCTACGCCGATTCGAGCGCCGTGCCGACCTATTACGTCGCGCAGGCCACGCGCAAGCACGTCACGGTCGCGCTCAACGGCGACGGCGGCGACGAAGTGTTCGGCGGCTACGAACGCTATCGCGCCATGCAGATGACCGCGCGCGTGCCCGATGCGCTGTTGGGCGTCGGCGCGCACGCGGCGAAATTGATCCCGCGCAACAACGATTTTCGCTCCAAACCCGCGCGCGCTCGCCGATTATTGGAAGCGGCGTCGCTACCGACGGCGCAACGTTATCTGCGCTGGGTCAGCGCCTTTAGCGTCGAGCAACGCGAAAAGCTCTATACCTCGGAGTTCAAAGCAGCCACCGGCTTTCCGCAGGCCGTTCATCCCGTCCAAAAGTCTCTGGAAGATCATCGCGAGTTGAACGTGTTAGATCGCTGTCTGTTGACCGACACCACGACTTATTTGCCCGACGATCTGCTGGTGAAAGTGGACATCGCGACGATGGCCAACTCGCTCGAAGCGCGTTCGCCATTCCTGGATCATCCGCTAATGGAATGGGCTGCGACTTTGCCCGCGTCGCTCAAAATCCAGGGCGATTCGACCAAACACGTTTTGCGGCGCGCCCTCGATCAACTGGTGCCCTCGGAAAACATGGAGCGCCCCAAAATGGGTTTCGGCATGCCAGTCGGTCGCTGGTTTCAGGGGCCGCTCAAGGAATTACTGTGCGATACGGTGTTGGGCGAGCGCGCTCTGGCGCGTGGCTACTTCCGGCCCGAAGTTCTGCGCGAGTTAGTCGAGGAACATCTGAGTGATGGCGCCGATCACACGCACAGATTGTGGGCGCTCTTGATGCTCGAATTGTGGCATCAGGAATTTATCGACGTAAAATAGGATTTTGAATAGAAATTGAAACATGCGTTTTACCAGCCTTCACTTCTTCGTTTTTATGGGCATTATGATGCTCGGCCTGCTTGTTTTGCGCAAACGCGAACAAAAAATTCTCTGGTTGTTGGCGGGCGGCATCTTCTTTTACGGTTACTGGGATTGGCGGCCTCTGGCACTCATCGGCTTTACCTCGGTCTTCGATTTTTGGATGGGTCTGCAAATTGACAAAGCAGAAGGGAAACGGCGTCGCCTTCTCGTCACCATTGATATCGCAGTGAATTTGTCGATCCTGATTGTTTTCAAATACTTCAACTTTTTTATAGATTCATCTAACTTCTTTTTTGAAAACATAATCGGCATCGAAAAATATCATTTGCGTAATTTGGAGATTATCCTGCCGATTGGAATTTCCTTCTTTGTTTTCGAGGCGATGAGTTATTGCATTGATATTTATCGCGGCACGCTCAAGCCCTATACTAACTGGCGTCACTTCGCGCTTTTCATCTTCTTTTTTCCTCGCATGATCGCGGGGCCGATCATCCGGCCCGCCGACTTTTTGCCGCAACTGGAGCGCGAGATCGTTTTGCGCTGGCCCAATATCGTGGCGGGCGGCCAGATGTTTCTGCTGGGCATGACCAAAAAACTCGTCATCGCCGACCATTTGGCCGGGCCGGTCGATCTGGTATTTTCCCATCCGCAAAACTACTCGCCGATGCTGATATGGCAGGCGGTTATCGCCTACTCGATCCAGATATTTTGCGATTTTTCCGGCTACTCCGACATGGCCATCGGAACCGCCAAGATGCTGGGTTTCGATTTGCCGGTCAACTTCAATTTGCCCTACATCGCCACCAACATTTCAGATTTCTGGCGGCGCTGGCACATCTCGCTTTCGAGCTGGTTGCGCGATTACCTCTACATTCCCCTGGGCGGCAATCGCAAAGGCGAAGCGCGCACCTATCTCAATTTGCTGCTCACGATGGCATTGGGCGGACTGTGGCACGGCGCCAGTTGGAACTTTGTTTTGTGGGGAGTCTGGCACGGGTTAGGTTTGGGTGCGGTGCGTCTCTGGAAGCACGTTCGCCATGTGCGTGCGGGCGCGGCGCTGGCCACGAGCGCGCCTTTGCAAAACGTCGCGGCGCCCCAACTCGTGGGCCAGAACGTCGCGGCTGCCGCCAAAGCGCGCGCGCACCCGCTGTTGAGCGCAACGAGTTGGGCGCTCACTTATCTGTTTGTGTGCGTGGGCTGGGTCTTCTTCCGCGCGCAAAACGAGGTGGACGCGCTGCATTGCTTGCGCAAAATGTTCGGTCTGGCCGATGGCGGTTTGCTGTGGGTGTCGGGCTGGCTGTGCGTGATTGTGCCGGTCTTCGTGGCCAGCCACGCGCTGGCGTTGTGGTGGCAACGGCGCGGCATCTCTCCCCAACTTCAACTGCATCGCACGCGAGATTTGGTCTTGCTGTTTTCGTGGTTGCTGGGCCTGTTCTACCTGTCATCGGCGACCGCAGAGCCGTTCATCTACTTTCAATTTTAACCCCATGAAACGCTTTTTTGTCTGGACTTTTAAAATCGGATCGGCGCTGCTGATGAGCCTGATCATCTGGGAAGTGATTCTGCGCCTGACGATCATGTCGCCGGTGCCCTATGCTCAGGACGCGCGATTGGGCTGGCTTCCGGCGCCCGGCAGCAGGGGCATGGAGGCGCTCGAAGGTCAGGGCATTCTGCGCTTCAACGAACACGGATTTCGCGACGCTCCGATAGGCGCGCCCATCCCTGGCGGAACGCGCATTTTGTGTCTGGGCGATTCCTACACTCTGGGCGTGCAAATGCCCGAAGCGCGGACTTACCCGCGCCGTTTGGAGGCTTTGTTAAAGCAACGTGGCGTCGAAAACGTGCGCGTTTTTAACGCGGGTCGCGCGGGCACGACGCTGGCGTTTTCGGTCGGACTGGCGCGGCAATACCGCGAAGTTTTCGCGCCCGATTGGACGGTGATTCAAGTGCGCGACGGCTGGATCGAAAATTTCAATCGCGATCAGGAAGTGCATTTCGTCGAAGAGAACGGCTCCTTTGCTGCTCGCGTCGAGTGGCACTGGGACACGATGTCGCCGCGTATGAAGCAACTCATTCGCTGGCACATCCGCGACATCGCGATTTTCCAGTATGGCAATCGCCATCTCACCGAACTGCGCAAAGGCGGCTCTGGCATTCAGGCCGAAGCGCCGGAAAAGGCGAAAACGCCGGTCAAAGTTCAATCGCAGAGTTACTTAAATAAAGGCGAGCGAGAACTGCGCTCCATCGGTTGGGCGGTCTCTCAGCTCAAAGCTAAATATCCGCATTTGATTTTGGTGCATATGCCCGACGGTTCGCTCGATTTCAGTGGGCTGAGGCCGCCATCTTCCGAAGAGCAGGAGCTTGTGACTCAGTGTCGCCGCCAAAACGTGCCGCTGATCACCATGCGCCAGAGCTACCTGCGCGATGTTGAACTCTCGCATCAGGTGCCCATCGGTTTTGCCAATACTTTGCCGTGGCAGGGCCATCCCAACCGACGCGCCCACGCCCTTGTCGCCCAGGCGTTAGCCAACGAACTCGCGCCGCATTTGAATCCTCGATAGACAAACCATTGCGGGTTCCGAAACAGAGCGCAACACTTGAGAACGACGCCAATCGCCTTCGCTCTCTTCAGAAACTTCCCAATTTCTCTTTCTTAAACATCTTGCGGTAGGTATCGTAGATAAAACCTAATTTCCCGTCGTCATTGGGATAATCCCAATACCACTTCGCCGGAAGCTCGATGATATTCTCGAACTCTTCACGCGAAATGCCCAACTTCTTCGCGATGTATTGCTTCTCGACTTCGACCTTCGACAAATCGAAAGGCTCGGTCTTCAGTTGCTCAAGTGCCTCGTCGCGTCCGATTTCGCCAAGGCAAATCTGAGAAGATAAAGTCGCTCGCCGGTAGTCGATGCCAAACTTTTTATACAAATAATAAGACTGGATAAAACCGGTGTATTTCGATTCGTAGTGTTTGCCACCGTAGAACTTCCAACCGAGCTTCTCTTTGAGAAGTTCCATCGCGTCTTCTTTGGCGTAATCCACATAGTTGAGGAGATAAGTTATTTTCATGCCCTTGGCTAACTTATAATACATCTCTTTTTCAAATCCAAAAGTCGGGAAAGTTTTTAGCTTTTTTGTTCCAAATTTTTTCTGGATGGTGCCAAAGTATTTCATATCTTTGGCGTTGTAATGCCAGCTTCTGGGCAGAATGCCTTCGGTCGCAAAGTTTCCCCCGCTGATGATGTGTTTGACGTTATATTTGGCGGCGAAATAGTGCAGCGCCGCAGGAATGGCCATATCGGTTGGCGTTTCGGCTTCGGGAACTGAGGCTCTGAGAAACGCGAGTTGCAGGTCTTTGAACTCTTCCCAGTCCAAAACATAGCTATCGTAGTCGATCTGCAATAGCTTCGCGATGTTCTTGATATTGTTGACCGATTCTTCCGAATCCCAGCCGTTATCGAGGTGAATCGCTAAAGCACGCAATCCCTTTTGCTTGATGATGTAAGCCACATAGGAGCTGTCAATCCCGCCGCTGAGTCCGATGACGCAATCGTATTGTTTGCCTTCACCGTCCCGCTTAATAGTCGCGACAATGCCATCCAGAGCTTCGTCGCTCTGGCGGCCTTGATAACTCTGCCTGGCTCGTTTGCCCAAAAATTCGGTGCAGTGGTTACAGTAACCATTTTCGTCGAAGGTTATCTGTGGATCGGTCGTGTCCATGACACAACGGCTGCACTGACGGTAATCACTTGGATTCATAAAGTTTGAAAGATAAAAAAGCGCTGAGATTCAGCCCGCAGGGGTTCCCCCGCTTTTGTGCCCTCTCCATTCTACCACACTGTTCTATTTGCGTTCAATCGAAACGAAATTCCTCTTTGCCAGGATAATTCACCAGCACGCCGCGATTTTTGCCCTGATAAACGAACAGACTCCCTGCCGCCAACCCGTTGGCGTGGCCGCTTCGATAGACCTCTTCCATATCCTCGGTTTTGCCCGCGCCACCCAGCGCTACGACTGGCACGCTGACCGCCGAGCAGATGGATTTCACCAGTTCCACGTCATAGCCCTGCATGGTGCCGTCGCGCTCGATGGATTGAATGATGAGTTCTCCGGCGCCCTGTTGCTCCATCCTCTGCGCGAATTCAATCGGACTAAACGCTGTGGCTTTGCTGCCGCTTGCCACCCAGGTGCGCTGGCCTTTGAACAGTTGGTTTTTCACGTCAATGCACACGACAATCGTTGAGGAACCAAAAGTCTCGGACGCCTCGCGGATGAAATCGGGGTTGCGTGCCGCGTGCGTGTTGATCACGACTTTTTCGGCTCCGGCCCCGATGATCGCCCGAATGTCTTGCACGGACTTGATGCCGCCGCCCACGGCAAACGGCATATTGGCTTCTTCGCCGACGTTGCGCACGAAATCGAGCGAAATCAACGTATTGTTTCTGGAGGCTTCGATGTCCAAAAACACCAGTTCGTCCGCCTTGGAATCATTAAAAATGCGGACAGCATTGATCGGATCGCCGATATATTTGTGCTGCTTAAATTGAACCGACTTGACTAAAGATAAATTCTTGAGCAAAAGGACAGGGATTATTCTGGGGCGAAACATTAGAGAGAAATGAAGTTGCGCAACAGTTGCGCGCCAACGTCGTGGCTCTTTTCGGGGTGATACTGGACGCCAAACAGGTTGTCCTTTTCTATCGCCGAAGGAAAAAGTTCTTCGTAATCCGTTTCGTTGAGGATGTCGCCGCCATCAGCCATGCGCAGACGGTAGGAATGCACGAAGTAAAATTCGGACTTGTCGGTGATGTCCTTCATCAGCGAACTCGGCTTACAAATGGAAATTTGGTTCCAACCCATGTGAGGGATTTTATACTTAAGTTGATTCGACGTTACAAATTTGGTCAAATTGGCATCGAACCAACCCAAACCGTCGCAGTTGCCCTCTTCGCTATAGCTGGTCATCAACTGCATTCCCAGACAGATGCCCAAAATCGGCTTGCGCTGGTTGAGCGCGACTTCGTGCAAAACGTCTATCAAGCCCAATTCTTGCAGATTAAGCATCGCTTTCTGGAAGTGGCCAACGCCCGGCAGAATAATCTTTTCGCTGTTGAGTATATCCTCGGATTTTGACGAGACGATGCAATTCACCTTCATTCTGTTCATGGCTCGCAAAACAGAATTCAAGTTGCCCATGCCGTAGTCAACGATAACGATTTCGGATGCCATAGAATTAATTGTTCTCCTTCGTGCCGTTGGGGTAGTCCGTGAACGCTTTCGGCTAACTTTTCGACCTGACGCACGCGCGAATACTCTTCGATGACTTGAGATTCGCAGACCACAAATCCATTGTTGCACATATCGGCGCTCAGTTCGAGCAGAGTTTGCTTGAGATGTGCCGCGTTGCGCACGACAACGCCAGAATTGGTGGCGCGAATCGCATCGCATTACGGAGTTCTACTGAGTTCTACTGGTAGAGCATTGCTCTTCCATGCTTTAGTGCTGCCTCTTGAGAGCCTTCGCTTGCTCGTCGTTCTCATAGAAAAAGAGTATATTCCTTTGGAGCGCCAAATCATCGTAAATCGGTAGCAGTATTTTTAGAGGTGATAAACTTATGGAATAGTTTCCGTGTTGCGCTATCACCACCAGAGCGAGAATGGTTTTAGCGCTAAAGGTATCTGTGTTCGAGTTGCGGGCGTCATAGCACCGTAATATTTCGATGATATTATGAAAGTCATTACAATTGTTGGGGCGAGACCTCAGTTTGTCAAGTGCGGACCCGTTTCACATGAACTTCGTCAGCGCCACCATGAAGTGCTGGTTCATACTGGCCAACATTACGATGAGCGTATGTCCGATCAATTTTTTCGAGAACTGAATATACCCCAGCCAGATTATAACCTTGGCATCGGCTCTGGTTCCCATGGCGCACAGACGGGTGCGATGATGTCTGCGCTGGAAGAGGTCTTCCAGCGAGAGCGCCCTGATGTAGCGTTGGTCTATGGTGACACGAACTCAACATTGGCTGGCGCGCTGTCTGCGGCGAAGCTGCATATTCCTGTCGCCCATGTAGAAGCAGGTCTCCGTTCTTTCAATCAGCAGATGCCGGAAGAGATTAACCGGGTTGTCACCGACCATGTATCGAAACTTCTTTTCTGTCCTACGCAGACCGCAGTAGATAATCTTACACGCGAAAACATTAAAAAAGGGGTTTATCACACCGGCGATGTCATGTATGACGCCGCTCTACGTTCTGCCCCTTCATCGGATGAAGCCTGTGAGTTATTGAATTCCCTGGGCCTTGCCCCCGGCCAGTATTACCTTGCGACTGTTCATCGTGCAGAGAATACTGACGCGCCAGAACGCCTTCAGGCCATTTTGGAAGCACTTTCTCTGCTGGATCTTCCGGTTGCATTTCCTATTCACCCCCGGACGCGCGGTGCTTTATCGCGATACGGGTGGAATTTGAGTAGTAACATTCGAGCCATAGAACCGCTCGGTTATCGCGAAATGTTAGCGGCTCAACAGCACGCGCGTGCCGTGTTAACCGATTCCGGTGGAGTTCAGAAAGAAGCATTCTTTTTAAGAACACCGTGTATTACTCTGCGTGACGAGACTGAATGGATTGAGACAGTCGAAGCAGGCTGGAATGTTTTGGCAGGTGCGGATCGGGATGCTATTTTGCACCATAGTCGTTCATTACCTCAGGGAACTACAGATGACAAATCACATTTCGGTCAGGGTAACGCAAGCCAACAGATAGTTGATGCACTCGATGTTTATTGTGACACTATCTCTTAGAGACTGTGCTCGAATAGAGTAATCGAGAGCGTCCAAGTGAATTAAATACTTTGTTTGGAGCGCGCCCGTGAGAGCGATTAAAATGTGAAATCGCCCTCACGGGCGCGCTCCGAACAAAGCATTTTCTAAATTTACTCTATTCGGGCACAGCCTTTTAAAGTCTCATCTGAAATTACCAAGAGAACAACAGAGATAATTATGGGAGATGGAAAATTGCTCCTCAACATGACGATGCGAATGCTGGATAAAAAAATTACATGATAAAGTTGCTCATTCTCGCTTACGATTTCCCTCCCTATGTGTCCGTTGGCGGACTGAGACCCTACAGTTGGTATAAATATCTTCACTTGTATGACGTTTATCCCATCGTAGTGACGCGTCAGTGGGGCAACCGCTACGGCAATCATCTGGACTACGTTGCGCCAAGCGAATCGTCGGACACAAAAGTTGAAGAGTTGGAAAAGGGTATGACAATCAGAACTTCTTATACTCCTAATCTTGCCAATAGAATGCTACTTAATCATGGTGATTCGAGGTATAGGTTGTTGCGCAAAGGTATTTCGGCTTTTTATGAATTCGGCCAATTTTCATTGCCGATAGGGCCAAAAATTAATCTCTATCTTGCCGCCGATGAATTTCTGAGAGACAATAAGGTCGACTGTATTATAGCTACTGGCGATCCTTTCATTCTTCTTAAATATGCATCAAAGTTGAGTAGGAAGTATTCTATTCCCTGGATTGCTGATTATAGGGATCCTTGGATACAGAATACATCGGTGAGCAATAAAATATTAAAGTCCTGGCTTGCTTTTTTAGAAAGACAAATTCTATCGGACGCTTATAAAATAACGACCGTATCAACTTTCATACAAAAGCAGATGGAAGAGAATCTCAACGGCAAGGATTTTGAAATCGTGTATAACGGTTACGATCCAGAGATTGCCGAGATAACAAAGAATGTTGCTCAAGGCAGCGAAGTTTTATCTATTGCCCTTGCCGGCACTATTTACGATTGGCATCCCATTGAGAGTTTCCTTCGAGTTTGCAATGAGATTCTAGCGGAGAACTCCGATTTCCGAATAGAATTGCATTTTTATGGCATCAATAAAGAAGGCGAAATCAAAAAGATGCTGCGTAGCTCTTACCATCTTCTTGAAGAGCATGTCCATTTTTACCCTAAGATGGAGAACCTGAAGTTGGTTGAATCAATGGCAAAACAGAACGTCTGTCTGCTTTTTAATTATTACTCTATTCTTGGCACAAAGATATTTGATTATCTCGCGATCAAGCGCAGAATAATCCTATGTTACGAGAGCGACAGGGAGGCTGATGAACTCAAAGAAAAGCACTACGCAGTTGAAAAAGAAATAGAGACGGAAAGTAAGAGCCTACAAGCCGACATGATACGCGCCACGAATTCTGGCATTGTCGTAAGTGATGCGAGACACTTGAAGGGAGTGCTTTACGAGCTGAGCGAGGAATTGAAAGAGAATGGATCCATTAGTTGCTCGTCAACCGGCATTAGTAAGTATTCCAGAGTTCGGCAAGCGGAACGGGTGGCCGAAATTGTTAAAGAGACAGTTGGTTTCAGTGCGTCAACTCCCCCTCAGACGAGCTGAGAGGCTTGTCTGAGGGGGAGTTGACGTGGCTAAACCAGTGCCGCGCGCACGCATTCAATGACGCGATTCTGATCTTCGAGCGTGAGTTCGGGATACATCGGCAGCGACAGACAACGCGCCGCCGCTTCTTCGGCGACCGGAAAATCGCCTCGTTGGTAACCCAAATCGGCGTGAACGGTTTGCAGGTGTAACGGAACCGGATAATAAACCATCGTCTGCACGCCCGCGTCTTTTAGGCGAGTCTGCACGCCATCGCGGTCGTCCACCAAAATTGTGAACTGGTGATAAACCGCATCGGCGCCTTCGCGTTGCGCCACTAACCTAATCGCAGAATTATCCTCGAACGCCGCGCGATAGCGCGCGGCGATAGCGCGGCGTGCGTTCGTCCAATCATCCAAGTGCGGCAGTTTAACGCGCAAAATCGCGGCTTGCAGTTCGTCCAGGCGACTGTTGAGGCCGATCTCTTCGTGATAATACTTCACGCGTCCGCCGTGGCGCCGCAGCATTTCGAGGCGCTCGGAAATGGCTTGATCGTTGGCCAGACACATCCCACCATCGCCGAAACAGCCCAAATTCTTGCTCGGAAAAAACGAGAAACACCCGACATCTCCCCAACTTCCGACCGCTTTTCCGTGCCAGCGCGCGCCAATCGCCTGCGCGCAGTCTTCGATGATGCGCAAATCGTGCTGCGCGGCCAGTTCCATAATCGGTTCCATTTCGCAGGGATGACCGTAGATGTGAACCGGCAAAATCGCTTTTGTTTGCGGCGTGATGCGAGCAGCCACGTCGCGTGGATCGAGGTTGAGCGTATCGGGCGCGATGTCGGCGAAAACTGGGCGCGCACCGACAATCGAAATGGCCTCGGTCGTTGCGATGAAGGTAAACGGCGAAGTGATCACTTCGTCGCCAGGCCCGATATTGAGCGCGCGCAAAGCCAGATGCAAAGCATCGGTGCCGTTGCCGACGCCGATGCCGTGCGCGCACTCGTATTTGGCGGCGACTTCGCCTTCAAACGCCTTGACGTTTGGCCCCAGAATGTAGCGACCTTCGGCGGCAGCGCTTTGCATGGCGGCGTCAATTTCCGGCTTCAAATCGCGGTATTGAACGGTTAAATCTAAAAGTGGAATCATGGGGATTAGAAGTTGGGAGTTAGAAGTTGGGAGTCAGGAGTAAGGAGCCGCCAACAAATGAAGTTGATATTTGGCGACGCAAGTCGCGGAAAACATCGTTACCTTTTTTATTTGCAAGCCCTAACTCTTGTGCCTCAACTACCATCGAGTAGCGTAACAGTTTCGTCCTTCAAAGTGTAGCGGCGCCCGCATTCGCCGCAGCGCGCGTTCTCGCCGTCGAACTGGAGCGGAATACCGCATTGACAGGCCCAACCGCGCACGCGCGCTGGATTGCCATAGGCCAGCGCGTAAGCCGGAACGTCGCGTGTGACGACGCTGCCCGCGCCAATCAACGCCCATTCGCCGACAACGTGACCGCAGACGATGGTTGCGTTGGCGCCGATGCTGGCGCCGCGTTTGACCAGAGTTTGCAGGTTATCTTCGGGCCGATTGCGCGGAAACGCGCTACGCGGCGTGTTGATATTGGTGAAAACCATCGAAGGCCCGCAAAACACATCATCTTCCAGCGTCACTCCCGAATAAATCGAGACGTTGTTCTGAATTTTGACGTTGTTGCCGATGGAAACGTCGGACGAAATCACCACATTTTGCCCGATGCGACAATCGCGACCGATGCGCGCGCGTGGCATGACGTGGCAGAAATGCCAGATCGAAGTGCCCGCGCCGATTTGACACGGTTCGTCCACATAACTCGATGGATGCACTTTGGCGCCTTCGATAGAGTGAGAAAATTGTTGGGACATATTATGGAGAAATGATGCGATCTCATATCGCATCGAAAGAAATTAAGTGGCCGGACACAATTAGGTTTAACTATCGCTTGACTCGCCAATTGACCTTCTCAGGAACGGTATAACCTAATTTTGTCCGACTACTTAACCTTGCGCGATTTGCACCGGCGTCCCTCCCTGTTCGAGCGATTGTTGCGCGACTTCCAAGACTTGAACGACCTGTAAGCCATCCAATCCGTCGCTGCGCGGTGTCGTGCCGTTGCGGATGCTGTCCACGAAATGTTGGCACTCCAACAATAACGGTTCGGTCGTGAGCAAATGGGGAATCGTCACGTCGCCAAAGCGCACTTTGAGCGCGGTTTCGGCGTCCGCAGAAAAGGTCGCCGCAGGCAAACCGTCGGCGGTTTGCCAGTCGAAACCTTTGTCGTAAAGCCGTAGCTTCTCCGAAGGCACCATGTCATCGAAAACCGCCATCTGTTTAGAGCCAACGAGCGTGATTTGCCGCGTTTTGTGCGGGTCGAGCCAACTGACGTGAATGTGAGCCAAACGCCCGTTCGGATAGGAAATCGTCAGAAAAACTACATCGTGAACGTCGGGCCGCAAAAACGCCTGGCCGCTCGCCGTCACGCTTTGCGGGTTGCCGCCGAGCAACAGATTGGCGACCGAAATATCGTGCGGCGCCAGCGACCATAAGGCGTTTTCGTCGGCGCGCACCTGGCCGAGATTGAGCCGCTGCGAATACAAATAACGCAGTTCGCCGATTTCGTCGCGCTCCACCAAGTCGAGCAAATACTCGACGGCAGGATGATATTCGAGCAGATGCCCGACCATCAACACGCGCTCGCGTTGCTGCGAGAGTTCGAGCAGTTGCGCGGCGTGATCGCTTTGCAAACAGAGCGGTTTTTCGACGTAGACGTGCTTGCCCGCTTCGAGCGCGGCGCGCGCCATCGCGAAGTGCGCGCGCGCCGGAGTCGCCAATACAATCGCGTCAATGGCGGAATCGGCCAACAGCGAATCGTAGTCGGTCGTCGCGCGCGCGTCGGGGCACGACGATTTGAGTTGAGCCAATCGTTGCGGGTCTAAATCGCAGACCGCCGTCAGATGGCCTCCGCGCACGCGCGCGAAATTGCGCACCAGGTTTGGCCCCCAGTAACCGGCGCCCACGACGGCGATTGAAAGCGGAGATTTTTCAGAATTCATGTGGATAATTAGTAACCCGTCACCGAGAGCGCCAACTCGATCAGCGCCGTTTCGATTTTCGCCAGGTTCTCTTCTCGTCCGGCGCGTTCGACGGCGATTTGGCGCGCGCGCGCGCCCAACTTCGCGCGCAGTTCGCCATTTTGAATCAGTTCGACTAAGCGCGCTGCCAACGCGTCGGCGTCGCGCGGAGCAACCAGAAAACCGGTCTTCTGGTTTTTGACCCATTCGCTCAAACTGGGCAACTCGCCCGCGATAACTGGTGTCGCCGCCGCCATCGCTTCCAGAACGCTGACCGGCGTGCCATCGGACGAGCAAACCGAAACCGCGATGTCCGCCGCCGCATACATCGCGGGCAGATCGGATTCAGGCATCTCTTCGACGATGCGCACCGATGCGCCCAACTTCAATGCCGCAATTTGCGCTTCAATGCGCGCGTTAAACGGCGCCTCGCCCTTCATGCGTTTGAGAATTAGCAACGCATCGGGGCACGCTTTACGCACTTTGGCCCACGCTTGCACGATGATGTCGATGTTGGAATTGCCGATCCACTGGCGCGGGCTGAGAACCATGATTTGGTCGTCGGAAATATCGCGTTGCTGTCGCCATTGGTCGCCGATTGCGCGCGGGTAAGCGTCCAATTCGACGCCCCAGCCGATCATCTCGGTGTGGCGCGCGCCCATTTTTTTGAGTTGCTCGATCTGGTCGAACGAATCGGCGGTCACATAATCGGCGCGCGCCACGCTCCAGGGCGAGAGTTTGGCCGCCAACTTCGACTGCTTCGGCGCCAGATAAATATCCGATCCCCACGCCGTCAACGCGAACGGACGAAAGCCGCTCAAGGCGCCCAGCCAACCCGATTCGTTGATGTAATGCGCGTGAATCACGTCGGGCTTGAAGGCGCGAATCGCGCGCCTGACTTCGCGCACGTTGCTCAGAAGTCGCGTGCCTGGCAAACCGCCGCGCGTCGAAAGCGGGGAGAAGCGATCCACTTCGAGGCCGTGTTGCAACGGACTCTGGCTGCACAGCGCGACCTTGTGGCCGCGCTCGGCGAAAAAGCGAATCCAACGCACGGTATGAATCGAAGTCGAATCGGCGATGTAGAGAATGCGAAGCGGAGAAGTCGTGGTTGTCATAGTGGCCTCATCTCGCCCGTCACTTTCTTGGCCGCAGCGCGTGTCAGGCGCCCTTTGAACGGCGCGGGCGCGAAACGCGCGGCCAAATTTAACAACTTGGCGGCTTCATCACGGCGCAGCAATCCGACGGCGAAAACCGCGGCAAAGTAAAGCGCGAAAATTAAGAGATTCAAGGGGATCATCGTCCATAAAGGCCAACTTAGCCAGGTTTCTAATTGCGCGCCGCCGATGCCCAGCACCAACATCGCCGCGAATATCAGCGCCATTTTGCGGTATTCGTAGTGGATCGGATACAAGCGATGCGAGGCCCACAGCGAACCCAGCGTCAGCGCGATGTAAGCCGCGATGGTTGCATACGCCGAGGCGATGGCGCCCATTTTAGGGATGAGCCAGACATTGAGACTGATATTAAATATCGCTGCCGTAATCGCGATGAGAGGCAAACTTGCCGCGTTCTTGGCGACGCCAATCCCGGTGATTGCCAGCACAAATAAACCATAGATCAGGTAAGCCATCGCAACGGGCGCTATAAAAATGGCAGCCTGAGCGAATTCTGGTGGCGACGTGAGGCGGATGATTTCGCGCGCAGCTAAAGCCATCAACAACCAGACACAGCCCGCACCCGCGAGGTAAAACGTGGCAACACGTCCATAAATCACTTGCGGTTCGGCCAGACTGAGGATGTTGAAGCGCAATGGCACCCAAGCCAGAGTGAATGCCGTCACCACAAAAGTCATACATTGTCCGAACTTATATCCCAGTGAGTAAATACCCACTTCGTTTAAGTCGGTGAAACGCAGTAAGAGATAACGGTCAGACAAATCGATGACCCAAATCATTAAAGCAACTGGCAGTAAAGGAATACCAAAAGCCAACAATTCACGCACTATAGCGAAATCAACATGAAAATTCCAATCACCTTTTATCGCAATGAGAAGCCCGATGGCATAAAAAACATTTGAAATGAGTAAGCTGGTTAAAATGCCTTCCACGCCTTTGTTATGCAAGATAAGAAAGATAATATTAAGAATTAAAAATATTAATAGCTGGCCGACAGTAAGTAAAGAAAATAGCAATGGTCGTTCGGTTAACCGTAGGTAAGTCAAGGGAATTGTCGTTATCCCACGAACTATTAAAGTTACAGTAAGAATACGAACGAAAGGTGCATATTCAACGTGATTTAGTAGTGCGAAGGAAAGCCATGATGACGTGGCGAGAATACTGCCACCGATTGTCATGGCAAAAAAAATCGATAGAATAAAAGTGGTGCTCAGCAAAGATTGGCGCTTTTCCAACAATTGTTGTGGTGTTACGTTGGGTGTAGTATCAAAATAATAACGAGCTAGGCTGTTGGTTAATCCAAAGTCTATAACTACTCCGATTAGGCCATAAATGGTGATGAGCAGAGAATAAAGACCGAAATCAGCTGGTGTCAGTTTGTGGGTGTAAAGCGGCACCAGCAGCAACGACAGGACGCTACTGGCGATATTACCCAATCCATAAATTGCCGAATGCTTGCCCAATTGTTTCAGTTGTTGCCACATAAAGTTACTGCCTCGCTCAGGCGCCCTTGCGTGCGTAGATCGTCATGATACTGCCCCATTTCAAGCGACGCAGCAACGCACCGGCGATGCGATTGTCGTGCAGCTTTTGCGAGATGCGCTTTAAACCTCTGGGATTTTCGATGGTTTGATTAATAAGAAAAGAGCCATCGGATTCCCAGCCCTCGACTTGAAACCCCGATTTTTGCAGCAGGGCACCCAGAGTATGCCTCGAAAAGTAGAACAGATGACCCGGTGGCGCGATTAAAGCCCATTTCTCACCATATACGCGCGCTGTCACGCCCCCGACATCACCGGTCGCCAGCACCAGCAATCCGCCCGGCTTGAGCAGTTCTGAGGCGCGCTGCAAAACCGCGCTCGGCTCTTGAACGTGTTCGATGACATCCCACATCGTCACCAAATCGAAGGCACCAATCGGCAAATCGGCCTCTTCGAGGGTACCGGTTTGCACATCTAATCCGCGTTCGTCGCGCGCGTAAGCCGACATATAAGGCGACAGTTCGACGCCCTGCGCGCGCCAACCGGCTTCGCCCGCGACTTCGAGAAAGTAGCCCGCCGCGCATCCGACATCCAAGGCGCGAATTTCACCGTCCGCGCGCGCCATATGGCGCTTGAGCGCGGGCAACATCGAGCGATAATGATGCTTACGCGTGGGCGCCTTCGCCAGATAATCGGTGTAGGCCGTGCCGTTGCCCGCGTAGTAGGCGCTGCCATAATACTCGTTCAACTCGGCGCGCGTGACTTCCTGCGCGACGTAAACCAACCCGCATTGGCGACATTCGACGATGTCGTAACCATCGCGCTGCCATTTCGGTTTGGCGTCGCGCGAACCGCAATTGTCACAGTTGCGCCATTTGGCGGGCGGCGAAGATGAAGCAGAATTCATAATTGTTTCACCGCCCGCGCCGGAACGCCCAGCACCAGCGAATTCGCCGCGACATCACGCGTCACGACCGCACCGGCGCCGATGACCGCGCCCGTCCCGACGCGCACGCCGGGGATAATCGTGGCGTTGCTGCCGATCCACACGTTGTCCTCAATGACGACCGGCGCAAATTCGCTGGTTTGCTCGCTCATCGGAATATCGCGGCGCGCGAAGGTGTGCTGATGTGAGGCTATAATAACGCCGGGCGAAATTAAAACGTGCGCGCCGATTTCGATTTCTCCTGCGCCAAACAGCACACAGTTTGGCCCGATATACGAAGCATCGCCGATATGAATATGGCCTTTGCCTTCGCTCCAATCCATGCCGCCGCAGTGCAGCAAAACGCCTTTGTCGATTTGAACGTCGCGCCCCAATTTCAAGTGTTGCGGCGAGCGAACTTCCACGTTTTGCCCCAACGTCAAACCTTTGTTCTGGGCCTGAAGTCGCGCGTGGGCGCGCTGCTCACCGACCGCCGCGCGCGCCACGGAGAGCAACGCCAGTGGCCAACTCAAAAAATTTTTCATGCGCTCACCTCGGTCGCGGGCGCGCGTTTGAGAGTCGCGCGCGCGCGTTGCACCAACCCGTAGCGCGCCGATTGCCGTGACCAAATCGGGAAATTAACCGTTTGAGCGCCGAAACTCTCCTTGAATTTGCGCACGGAATCGAGCGGCCCGCTCGCGCCGAAATCGAATAGCCTGTGTCCACATTCGCACGCCTGACGAATCACGACTTCCAACAACGCATTATTAGGCGAGAGCGAGGAAAATTCGCGTTTCATGCCGCCGCTCCAATACAAAACGCTGCGCCGCCCGTGAAACAACAACACGCCCGCGACAGTTTCGTCTTCGACGCGCGCCAGTTGCAGTTGCACGCCTTCGCCGTTATTTTGCCGTCGCAGTTCGCACAACTCGCGGAACAGCGCGCGCGGATAGGGCGGCGCGTCATAGCCCCAGCGCGCGCAGTTTTTAACGTAAATTTCGTAGTAATCATCGAACTCTGCGGGCGTTTGGGCCTCGAAGGTTTCGACGCCTTTTTTGATAGCCGCGCGACACTGGTTGCGCACTTTCGATCCGAAGTTATTCGTCCAAATTTCGTCAAAACCCACGCTCAAATCCAGAACGTGCGTCTCGCCCATCGAACGCTCCATCGCGGGCGATATTTCGGGCGGCGCTTCGCTTAATGCGCCGCCGCTGACGCGCAAAACATCGGCGCTAATAGAGTTTAGTGCCGCGCTGATTTGTGCCACGCTCGCGTTGATGCCAATCGGCAAACCGTTGAGCGAGAGCGGCATCGCCTCGAAAACGCGAAACAAACGGCTTTGCACGCGCACGAGGGGCAGCAAAACTCGCGCGCCATTGGAGAACTCGGCAATTTGCGGCTCGTGCGCGTATTCGGGATAGGCCTGTCCAAGCGTCGCGCCGAACTCGAACGTCTGCGACAGGGCATAATCGCTTTCGGTTTGCGAAAGCAATTGCGTCCATTCGCCGGACGTGGCGGCGTGTAGCTTAGGAGTTTCGGAGGGCATTGCAAATAAAGTCCACATCGTCGAGCGCCAATGTCGGATACATCGGCAAAGTGATTTCGCGCGCCGAAAACGCTTCGGTGCGCGGCAAGGCGCCTTCGCCGTAGCCATATTCGGAGCGGTAAAAATCGAACAGATGGGTCGGAATATAATGATGACTGGTCTGTACGCGCGCGTCTGTTAGCGCCTCGACAACGCAGCCACGGCGCGCTGGCTCGTCCACCAACAGCGGCAAAATGTGATGCGAACTTTCGCCTTCGTAACCTTCAAAGGCGACTTGCGCGCCGTCGTAATCGCGCAGATTTTCGCGGTAGCGCGCGGTTACGGCGGCGCGTTTGGCATTGTTGTCGAGCAGTTTGGCCAGTTGAACCAAACCAATCGCGCTGCGGATTTCGTCGGTGCGATAGTTGAAACCGGCCATCACCACATCGTAGCTTTGCGGGCGCTCGTTGTGGCGTTTCCACGTTCCGCTCGTCATGCCGTGCGAGCGCAAAAGTCCTAAAGTTTCACCGCGTGCTTCATCGCCGGTCAGAATCAGGCCGCCTTCGCCGGTCGTCATGTTTTTGTTGGAGAAGAACGAGAAACAACCCGCCGCGCCCAGCGCGCCCAGATAGCCGTCCTTGTAAGGGACGCCAGGCGCGTGCGCGCAATCTTCGACGACCGGCAAATCGTGCCTGGCGGCGATGGCGCAAATTTCGTCCATGCGGCTGGCGTAACCGGCGAAGTGAACCGCGACAATCGCTTTGGTTAGGGGCGTAATCAGCGCTTCGATGTGCGCGGGATCAATCGTCGGTTCGGTTTCGCTCGCGATGTCGGCGAAAACTGGACGCGCGCCCAGCGCGACCGCCATGTTCGCCGTCGCCACGAACGTCATCGCGGGCATAATCACTTCGTCGCCCGCGCCGATACCCAACGCCGCATAAGCCAGATGCAGCGCCGCCGTGCAGTTGGTCACGGCAATCGCGTGCAGCGGAGTTTCGGGCGTGCTGCCGTGCATCTGCGCGAACTGCGCCTCGAATTCGCGCGTGCGCGGCCCCATCGTCAGCCAACGTTCGCGGATGACGGCGGCGGCGGCGTTGGCTTCGGCCTCGCCTATATCTATGTCCGAGAGCGAAACGCGCCAGGGTTGGGAATTAATCGACATGAAACTCCCCGCGATGCGCCTCGAACTGTTCAATGGCCATGACAAAATCGTCGGGCCGCCCGATGTCGAGCCAGTAGCCGTCCCAGGCGAAGGTCGAAACCTTTTCGCCGGTCTCAATCAAGCGCTGAACCAGCGTCGGGAAATCCAGATACTCGCCGCGTTCGATAGGCTTCAAAGCGCGCGGCTCGTAAACGTAGATGCCCATGCTGACGGCGTAATCCATTTCGGGCTTTTCGCGGTATTGGGTGACGAAACCGGACTCGTCGGTTTCCAATACGCCCAGATCAATTTTGACGCGCTTGCAGTAAGTCGCAATGGTAATCGCCGCGCCACTTGCGCGATGATGATCGAGCAAGGCGCCGTAATCGAGCGTCGTCAAAACGTCGCCATTCATCACCAGAAAGGTTTCGTCCAAGCCTTCGATGTTGGCGAGCGAACCGGCGGTTCCGGTCGGCGCGTCTTCGTAAACGTAATCGAGCGCGATGTCGGAAAACGCCGCGTTATGATGTGTCAGATAGGCGCGCAGCAATTCCGAAAGGTAGCCGACGGCCAGAGTCGCGCGCTCGAAACCGTAAAATTGCAGTTGGCGCAACACGATTTCGATGATCGGAATTTCGCCAATGGGCATCAATGGCTTGGGGAAAACGGTGGTGTAGGGCGCCAGACGCGTTCCGCGCCCGCCCGCTAAAATGACGGCTCTCATGGGAGTTGTGGGTTGTGAGTGAGTAGTAGCTTGCATCTTTGTAGGGGCGATAGGGTGTTCGCCCTCAAGTAAGAGCGGCTTCGCTCAAACGATTTCACGTCAGGGCGAACACCCTATCGCCCCTGCAAAAATGCAAGCTCTATTAAATTCAGACGGTAGCTACACCCGTTGTTGGAGTGCCTCGGCGTTTTCCCTCACCCGCCTTCGCGTAGCACCCGCACCCTCTCCCGTAGGGAGAAGGATTGTAGGCGACCTCTTTACAAAAGGAAATTTCTGACTTCCTTCTCCCTACGGGAGAGGGTGCCTGGGCTACGCGAAGGCGGGTGAGGGAAAACGCCGAGGCATTCCAACAACGGGTGTAGTTACATTCAGACATTATAAATCCCGCTCTTAAAGATGTTTTGGTTGGCGCGAATCCAATCAACAGTCTGGCGCAATCCGTCTTCGAGCGAGACCTGCGATTCCCAGCCCATCAAATCGCGGGCGCGGTCGGCGTTGGCGATGAGCTTCATCACTTCGCTACCTTCGGGGCGCACGCGCGCTTCATCGGTTTCGACGACGGGCGAAACATCTAAAATCTCGAAGATTTTTTCGGCGACTTCGCCAATAGCCACGCCGCGTCCCGAACCCAGATTGACGACCTCGCCCAAAACATCGGGCGATTGCGCCGCCATCATGAAACCGCGCGCCGTATCGGAGACGAAATTCAAATCGCGGACAGGACTGAGGCTGCCCAACTTGACTTTATCGGGGCTGGACAAGGCCTGAATCGTGATCGCCGGAATCACCGCGCGCGCCGATTGGCGCGGCCCAAAGGTGTTGAATGGGCGGACGGTGACGACGGGCAACTCGAACGACAGATAAAAACTTTCGGCGAGTTTATCGGCGGCGATTTTGGTCGCCGAATAGGGCGACTGGCCCTGGAGCGGATGCTTCTCGTCAATCGGCGCATAAAGCGCGGTGCCGTAAACCTCCGATGTCGAGGTGTGGACAACATGAGCCACGTCGAAATCGCGCGCGGCCTGTAACACGTTGAGCGTGCCAGTCACGTTGGTGGCGACGTAGGCTTCGGGCGAAACGTAGGAGTAGGGAATGGCGATGAGCGCCGCCAGATGAAAAACCGTGTCGCAGCCTTTAACGGCGCTGCGCACGAAATCGCCGTCGCGGATGTCGCCGGTGACGACTTCGATTTGCGCCAAAATATCGGGCGGCAACAGTTCGAGGTTGCCCCAACTGTTGCGCGAATTATAGTGAACCGTCGCGCGCACGTTGGCTCCGGCGCGCACCAGAGCTTCGGTCAGGTGCGAGCCGATGAAGCCGCTCGCGCCGGTGACGAGAACTTTGTCGGAAGAGGAAAATTGAATGTCGGGCATGGGGAAAGGATGAAGGATAAAGGATGAAGGATAAAGGATAAAGGATGAAATTGCGGGTTTATCGCTTGGCGCGCGCTTTCAAAGCACGCGTTCGCGCTCCCACGCGCAGACCGATCCACCACAATCCGCGTCGCCACGCGCTTTCGCTGAAACGGCGCCAACGTCTGGCATAGCGGTCGTGAATCTTATCGCCAGTCAGCGCGAACATCGCTTCGAGCTGCGGGACATGAATGTTGTCTTGATAATACCGGCTTACCAGTTCGCGGTGCGATAGATCGTAGACCGACCAGAACCCGCAATCGTAATCTTTGAGGCGCGCGCAGAGTTTCGCAGCCCTCGTCCCACCATTCCCACGCGCGTTCGCTTCCTGTGACACGGGCGTAATCGAGCACGACCCATAAAGCGAAGATAAAGCCGTTCAAAACGTGCGACGGCGGATTCATCGGGTATTCTTCGAGCCAGAAGTGACCGTTTTCGTCTGTCAGAGTGGCACCGCCCGCAACAAGCGGACGCTCCAGCGCTTGGAACGCTGCTGTTGCACATTCCAGCAAACGCGTGTCACCGTTCCATTGGTAGCCGCGCAAGAGCGCCGAAATCGCGTTGCCCTGCGTCATTGCCGAGACCCAGGGTGCGCGCAGTTCAGGATATTTTGTATCGTTCCACCGATACACGAAAAATCCGGCCCATTCGCCCTCGCTTTCGACATTGACCAAAATGGCATCAAGTTGCGCCTGCAATTTTTCGCGCAGTTGCGGTAGTTCGCCCGACACCAAAATAGTGTCGTGCAAAGCAAGAGCGTATTGGGCAATAGTGGTAACATTATAGTGTTGGCCCTGTTCGCCAACATCATTGATCGGCACGCCATCTTTATCGCGTGTTCCGTGGTAATCGCCTTCGATCAATTTTAATATTTCGGTAAAATCGAGATAATAACGCCCCAATTTTTCGGGCGCGCGCGCGGCATTCAGAGCGGTTGAACTAGCACGAATCGAAACGTCATTTAAAGTTATCGCCATAGTCTAAAGAATCACTCCGCGCACCTGCCGAGTTCCTATACCGTTCTCATCGCATACATCCACCACTTCCTGCACCACGCCGTTGCCGACTGAGGGCATGGCGATGATCACTTCGTCAATGTTCATTTCTCCAATCTTTTGCACTAATTCGCTGCGCGGCCCCAAAACGCGCACGCCGTGGATCCGCGCGCCCTTTTTGGCCGGGTTGTCGTCCAGAAAGCCAACGGGCTGCAACTGCAACGCTTGATTGTGCAGCATTTCGCGCACGGCCAGTTCGCCCGCGCTGCCAGCGCCCACCACCAAAACGCGCTTTCGTCCGCTGCGCGACTGGTGCGCGAAGTGATGGCGCAGCATCTTTAAGCCCACGCGCACGCCTATCACCGAAAGCAGCAGCAAAACCGAGTGAATGATCATTACCGACCACGGAAACGCCGGAATTGGCGCGAGCGTGGCGATGAACAGGCTCGCCGCCGCGCTGCCCACAACGACGCCCAGGCCCGCCGCGCGCAGGTCGCCGGTCGTGACGTATTGCCACAGCGTTTGATACAAACCAAACGCGTAAAACGCCGTCATGCTGCACGCCACGACGTAAGGCAATGTCACGCTCAGAGTCCGAATGTAGTCGGTTACGTCGCCATCGAATCTTAGCAGAAACGCCGCGATCCAGCACGCGCAAATCAGGCCGAAATCTAACAGCGCCTCGACAAAACGGCGCTTGTGCGAAATCACCCGCGACAGCACGGTTTTCTCGCCACCCTTTTGTTTGCGCTCGCGCGCCGCGTCGTATTCTTCCTGCGCGTAGGTTTGCACCTCGGCCAGAAACACGCCCAGAACCAACAGCGCAATCGCCGAAACCAGCGTGACCGCCAGACCCGCCAGTGGATTGCGCGTCATGTAACCCCACAAGCCGACCAGTCCAAACCATAAGGTAATGCCGTAAAGCCAACAGACCGCGCGGCGCTCGGACAGGCCCAAAACCACCAAACGATGCGATGTGTGATCGCGCCCGCCCTGCGAGACTTTGCGACCGTTCATCAGGCGCACCAGCGACACGAAAAGTGTGTCGAAAATCGGCGTGGCCAACACCAGCGTCGGCAGCAAAAGCGTGGTGAACAGGTTGCCCGATAAAATCTCGCTCTGCCCCAAAAGCGTCAGGCACGCCAGACAAAAGCCCAGGAACATCGAGCCGCAGTCGCCCATAAAAATGCGCGCGGGATTGAAGTTGAACACCAAAAAACCGCCCGCCGCGCCCGCCAGAATCAGGCACGCCAGCGCGACGGCCACGTTGCCGCTGGCGGCGGATTGCACGGCCAGTAACAGCGAGGCGATGGCCGCAATGCCCGCCGATAAACCGTCCATGTTATCGAGCAGGTTGAACGAGTTGGTAATGCCCACGATCCATACGATAGCCAGGGGAAACAGCCACACCGACATCGGCTGTTCGGTCGGCCCGATGCCACCATAGTAAAGCGCCATAAAAACGCAGGCGGCTATTAGCTGCGCGACGAACTTTTTGGCGGGCATCATTGGGCGCAAATCGTCGTAGACGCCGACGGCGAAAATAAACGTGGCTCCGATTCCCAGACCGACCCAAGCTGCCTGGAGGGGCAGGAAGAACAGCGCGCAGCCCATCGCCGAAACGAAGATGGCCACGCCGCCAAATAAAGCCGTCGGTTTTTTGTGCCAGCGCTCGCTCGACGGTTTGGCCACTAACCCGCGCGCGCGCGTGAACTGCATCACTAAAAGTGTCGCCAGCACCGACAGCCCAAACGAGGCGCCCCACGCGAGCGCGACGGTAAACCAGTGCGATTCCACCCAGTGCCAGAGGCTAAACATAGTTGAGAATCAAAAGTCGAGGATCAAGAATCAGAATGCCAAATTCTGTCCTGACAGGCCGTGAAGCACGGCCAAAACAGACGGCGAATATAAAGTGCGCTCGAAGACCTTGCCTTACAAAATTAACTGTCTTTGACGAAATGAACAAGCAGACCTCTCCGACAATGCGATAGGAGTTACGCAGTTGCGCCCGCCTGTCATTCTGAGCGTGGGCTCCCTCTGGGAAGTAGGCACGAGCGAAGTCGAAGAATCCATGCTTCGAACTACTATCTACGTTCATGAAATCCATTACGTCATGGATTCTTCGACTTCGCTCGTGCCTACTTCCCAGAGGGAGCCCACGCTCAGAATGACAGGCGGGCGCAACTGCGTAACTCCTATGCGAAACACGGCAGTGCTTTGTATTATAATTCAAGCTCCGGTCACTCGCATTTTTCGGCGGCCACTTTCGCTAACTTTACCATTGCTGATTGCATGCACGCCAGCGTCTTGATGAAACTTCGGCGTGGTAATCAACGTGATTCCCCCTTTCTGATGGATAAGAAGTAAGTTTGTTGCTAATTCTTCTTCATACTGCCACTTTTTATTTTCTGTGAAATAATCTATTCACCTATTTAAAATCTCTGTCTTTAGCTAATCAACCCACCTTACGCGGTTGGGTTGTGGTAGGAACTTTTGAACGTGAAATTTTTGCCTCGCCTCCGCAAGTTGCGTCATTCAGAGGAGGAACTTGCGGAGTTACAAAGCTCTACCACAACCCGACCGCGTAAGGTGAGTTAATCAATTCACCTTACGCAGTTGGGTTGTGTTAGCCCGTATGGAGTAGTGCAGCGTGGCAGAAATAATCAGGCAGTTGCCACGGAAATGAAGAAATTACGACCGTGGGGCTTGCGCCCAATGGCATTAACTTAATGCCATTGGGCGTCAACCCCGCTGTCACAATGCTTTCTGATCTGCCTGATTATTTCCGCCACTTTGCAGTGGTCGCCTGACCCAGCAAGGGCAATAGGCGCGGCCCAGGTCAGTTTCGCAACTAATCGCAACCGTTAGTCCGCAACCACGCCGTCGCTGATATGATAGCGATAACCCTGTTCGGTCAAAAATATCTGCCGGTTCGCTGCGAACTCTTGGTCGCGCGTATCGCGCGTCACGAGGGTATAAAAATTGGCTGGCCCGCCATCTTTCTTCGGGCGCAAAATCCGCCCCAGGCGCTGCGCCTCTTCCTGCCTTGAACCGAAGGTGCCACTGACTTGAATCGCCACATTCGCTTCGGGCAAATCGAGCGAAAAGTTGGCGACTTTCGAGACGATGAGCAGTTTGTCTTTTCCGGTGCGGAAATTCTCAAACAATTTTTCGCGCTCGGACAACTTAGTTTTGCCGGTCACAATCGGCGCGCCAAAATGTGCGGCGATGGCTTCGAGTTGCTCGATATATTGCCCGATAATCAACACGTTATCGTCGCTGTGGCGCTCGACCAACTGCTGCGCGACGGCGATTTTATCTTTGTTCTGCGCCGCGATGCCATACTTTTCGCGCGCGGGCGCGACCGCGTAAGCGGTGCGTTCTTCGGGCGGAAGCGGCAGACGAATTTCGTGGCACGAAGCGGCGGCGATCCAGCCCTGCTTTTCCAAATCGCGCCAGGGAACGTCATATTTGCGCGGGCCAATTAGCGAAAATACGTCGTCTTCGCGGCCATCTTCGCGCACCAAGGTCGCGGTCAGGCCCAATCGCCGCCGCGCCTGAATCTCCGCCGTCACGCGGAATATCGGCGCGGGCAACAGATGGACTTCATCGTAAATGATCAAGCCCCAATCGCGCGCGCCGAACACTTCGAGATGCGGAAAATCGGCGACATCGGCCTCGGCCTCTTTGGTTTTTGAGCCGCGCTTTCGATAGGACAGGCATTGATAGGTCGTCACCGTCACCGGCTTAATCTCTTTCTTCTCGCCCGAATATTCGCCAATCGCCTCGGCGGGCAGCGAGGTTTTATCGGCGATTTCGTTCATCCATTGGCGCGCGGCCACGATGTTGGTGCAGACGATCAAAGTATTGGTATTGGAAACCGCCATCGCGCCGATGCCGACCATCGTTTTGCCCGCGCCACATGGCAAAACAATCACGCCGCTACCGCCGCGCGCCTGGCCGTTTGACCAATACAATTCGACGGCGCGCTTTTGATAATCGCGCATCTGCCACGATTCGCCATTGGCGCGTGTCGGCGCCAATTCGATTTCGAGCGGCGCGCCTTCGACGTAACCGGCCAAATCTTCGACGGGAAAACCGATCTTAATCAGCGCCTGTTTCAGATGCCCGCGCCGCGACGGTTCGACCTGCAAAGCGCGCCGATGGGGACGGCTAATGATATACGGTTTGACCGCTTTGTGATGCTCGATTTCGGTGATGAGCAAATCGTCGTCGCAGGTCAGCCACAGTTCGCCGTCGTCCTGCTTTTCCAGTCGGACTTTGCCATAACGCTCGACGGCATCCAGCAAATCGGTGCGCACGTTGGGCGGAAGCGGCCATTTGCCGTATTCGTCGAGGGTGTCGAGCATATCGGCGGACGAGATGCCCGCCGCCGCCGCGTTCCACAGCGACAAAGGCGTAATGCGATAGGTATGAACGTGTTCGGGTGCCTTGACCAGTTCGCAAAAGCGGCCCAGCGCATCGCGCGCGGCCTCGTAAAGTGGGTTGTCCACTTCGAGCAAAACGGTTTTATCGGACTGAACGATCAGAGGATTGGTTGGTGCGGCCACGGTTTTCAGGATAGCAAATTGGGAAGCGAAAACGCGGGCGCGAAATTGAAGTTGAGGCGAGCTTTACGTTTCACCCCCTCTGTGCTTCGCACATCTCCCCCTTCGCAAAGGGGAGAAGCGGCGCACTTATCTGCGTTAACTGGGAATTTCGTCGCAGTAATGTGGATGGGTAAGGCCGCCTCTCCCCTTTGCGAAGGGGGAGATGTGCGAAGCACAGAGGGGGTGAAACGTAAAGCTCGCTACACAACTACAATTCAAGCTTTCATTCAAACCGCGCCGGATCGAACTTGTCGTCCGTCACCGCGATGCGCAAGATGCGGTCGAGGCGAAAAACACGGCCCGCTTTGCGCCAGTGATCGTAGGCACCGACATAGATGTTGCCGCCGTCGCCGAAAACTTCGAGCGGATTGATTTTGCGCAACGCCTTGCGCGCCTTGCTCTGATACTCGATGACGACGCAACGCGACTGTTCCATCGCCTCTTCGAGCAGCGTTTCGATGGCCGATTCGCTCAGGCCGCTTTGCAGTTCGAGGTCGTCTTCGTCGGGATGCGCGGCGACTTTGAGTGGTCTGATTTTGGCGCCCACACCGTTATCAACCGCAACGCTGCGGTTGGCGGGGCGGCGACGCGGCGGCGTCTTTTCGGCGGTTTTCGCGCGCGGCGTTTTGAGATGCGTTTCGGCCGGGCTATCAAAGGCAATGCCGCGCTTTTTCAGCGCCGCCTTGAGTTTGGGCACATCCGCCGATTTCACCAACGCCGTGCCGTCGCCCGCGCGTAACCACAACAGTTTGCGCAGTTCGGCGACGCTCGCCATCTGCGCGATCACTTCGGGGGCGGCGGCCAAAACCTGAACCGAGCCCAGCGAAACGGGCGCAACTTCGCCGCTCCAGCCTTTAATGGTTAACGTCACGTTCGCCGGAACCGGCGGCGTGCCAGTCGTCGCCAGAAAGGTTAGAATAGCGTCGGCGCCCAATCCCAATTCGGCGGCGCGCGCGACCGACGAGGGGGTGATTTCAAAGCGCTCGCCATCTTTAGCGTCGGGCTTCGCGTCGGCGAATTGTTCGATTTTGGCGCGTAGCCACAAATCTAAATTATCGGCGGGCACCACGATTTCCAATTCGTCGGTCGTGCTAAACGCCTGTTCGATTGCGAGGCTATAATCCAGCGCGCTCGCGTTGCGGGAACCCGTCAGGTAATTGCGCGCGGATTGCAAATGGCTGGGCTCGACAACCGCCCACGTCGGCGCCAATCGCGTGACGGCATCGGCGGACAAAGTGCGAATCATGGCGTCCAATTCATCGGGCGTTTCGGCTTCGATAATCGAGGCCGAGGGATAAACCGTGACGCGCTGCCATTGCGCTTGCCAATCGTCGAGGGAATAAGCGATGTTTTGCGGCACGCCGCTGCGACTGTGGGTTTCCAGAAACTCGCGCATTTCGGTCGCATTTAATCCGTCCTGCAAGCCGCGATAAACCGAATCTTTGTCTAATTTATAATGTGCGACGCGTTCGGCGCGCTCGCGGGTGGCGAAGCGTTCGAGTTGATAAAGCGTCTGCAAATGCTGCGGCTCGGTGTAGGCGATGATCTCGAAGTTGGGCTGGATAATCAGCGGTTTTTCGCCTTCGGTTTGCTCGCCTAAATCGGGCAATTCTTTGGTCAAACCCAACAGATGCGCGCCCAGAGGTGACAGCCGAAACGCCACGACTTCGCCAGTTTCGTCGCGCGCGATGGCGACCATTCCCAGCCAACTCAGCGGCTCGCTGAGCAGTTGTCGCAGGAAGCGGCCCTCGACTTTATCCCAATCTTTGCCGCGCTGAAAAAGCGAATTCCAGCGGTTTTCGCCGGCGGGCCAAAATCCCAGATATGCGCCCTCGTTGCGCGTGTTGCCGTAATAGTTATGCAGGTTTTCGCGCCGAATCAGAAATTCGGGGTTCTCGGTTTTAATTAAATTTCGTAGCGATGCCAGCGATTGCCATTGCCCCAAATTTCGCCCGCCGACGCGCTTAAGAATGCCGATCAGATACGCGCGCGCGGCGGGCAGCGCCTGCGTGGTGGGAATGTCGGTGGAGGCGTAGCCCCAAGGTTGCGTCGCCGGAGACGGCACGATTTGCGAGTCGGTTTCGATTTCGGGAATGCGAAAAAACTCGCTCCAATTCTGCAACTCAAGCCACGCCTGCGCCAGCTTCTCGATCTGCTCGCGCGGCGGGCGCGAGAAAAAACTGTTGGCATCGGGCGCCGCCACAATTTTCTCGCGCTTCTGTTGCAACAGTCCCACGCCAAAGGCCAGCGCCATCGCAAATTCTCGCAAATCGGCCTGTTCTTTGAGCTGGTCTTCCAGGGCTTTCAGGTCGGCTTTGCGCAGAGTCCCCGTCGTTTTGGTGAGCGTGATTTCGCGCTCGCTCGCCCAGCGCACGATGCTCCAGGCGACGTGAAGCAGCGCGGTTGGCGATTGCTCTTCGATGGAATACGGCTCCGGCGCATAGATTTCTAACTCGTGCGTTGGCGCGGGCAATTCGATGGAATCGTCGGCCAATTCGAGCGCGGCTTCGACGCCCCTGATGCCATAGCGCTCGTCCAGTTCCCAGTTGGAATAGCGCCCGTCATTGACGCGCCAGAGTTCGTGGCGCACGTTGCCTGGCGTGTCGAAAAGCACGAGAGCATGGCGCATCAGTTCGCCCAGATTCGCGTCGAAGTGGCCGATGCCCAGCGCGTTGTTGGCGATTTTCAGTTCCGCGACCGTGCAGTTGCCGCCTTGCTCGCGCAACACTCGCAGCAACACCTTTTGATCGGGACGCAGTTTTTCAAAAGCCGCGCGCGTGTTTTTCGCATCGCCAATAACTTTGACGAGGGCGTCCATAATCGCGCGCTTCGTCGTCTGTTTCTCATAAGCGCCGCGCGCTTTGAGCATCAAGGCGAGCGTCGGGCCAGCGTGGAGATCGAGGTGTCGCTTCAGAGCTTCGGTGGTTTGCGCCATATCAATAATATCGGAGGAGGCGCATCAATTGACGACGCGCGGCAGATGCCCATTTTTGCGCAACGCCTTCAACATCGGTTCGACGGCGCTGGTCTCCAAAACAACCGCGCGCGGCGAAATTACCTTAATCAGATGCGATTGCAGTCGGCTCTGCTGAATGAGTTCTTCCCACAGCGCGTCTTCGGCGACGGTAAGCAAAGCGAGTTTATCGTGGAGCGTGAGGGACATAGAAACAAGATAGTCAGGTCGGCGCGGTCAGGAGTTGAAACTCCGCACGGACGCAGATGCAACTATTATGGATAAGATTACCGCGTTCTTCCGCTCATTTCAACACCTTTAAAGCGGCCTCATCTCCCGTGCGGAGTGGCAAGTTGGCCAACGGCCCGCAAACCGAGCTTCAACTGCTGATTGCACCCTATGGCGTAATACACACGCGCCGCCTCAACACGCAAAACCTTATCCCTATCAGGGAAAACCCGCATTGCTCGCAACCGATTCACGGGCGGAACGTTGTATTTCACAAAAGAAACTCAACTTTGCCTCGTGCCATCCCGCCCCGCAACACCGACACTCATTCGCATCAATCGAGCGCCAGCCGTAGTGTCCGGCGCTTATTTCCGCAAAGCTGAAGCAACTGGAAAAGCGGAGCGAGTGGCGGTATTCTTGCATCTTCTACGCCCGCCGTTCCGCGATTATCGACGCCCATTCGCCGCCCACACGAAGTCGAGATTGCCAGCGCGAAAACTTCCATGAACAACTCGTCCGTCATTCCGTTTCCCCAGCGCAACGCCAACAACCGGCCCGAATCGCGCGAGAAACTGACGCCCCAATCGCTCGAAGCCGAGCAATCCACGCTGGGCGCGATGCTCATGGAGCGCGACGCCGTCGCGCGCGCCGTCGAAACCCTCACCGTTGACGATTTCTATCGCGAACTGCACAAGAAAATCTTCAAGTCCGTCCTCAAACTCTTCGACAAGGGCGAACCGATTGACATCGTGACCGTCGCCGAAGACCTGCGCCGTAACGGTCTGCTCGAAGAAGTCGGCGGTAGCGAATATCTGTCGGCCCTCATCGAAGCCTGTCCGAGTTCGGTCAACGTCGAGGCTTACGCCAAAGTCGTTTCGGAAAAGAGCGTTTTGCGCCAACTTTTGCGCGCCGCCGATCAGATTTCGGGCATGGTTTACGCCGAGGGCGACGAAGTGGACAGCCTGGTTGACCAATCGGAAAAGCTGATTTTCAATATCAATCAGACGAAGTTAAAGACTGGTTTTGCGCCGATCAAACAACTGTTGATGACGGCTTACGATCAAATCGAAAAGCAGTTTCAACACCGAGGCGAAGCGACCGGCGTTTCGACGGGTTTTGCCGAGTTAGATGATATAACTTCGGGATTGCAGCCGACGGATTTTATTATTGTGGCTGCGCGTCCGAGTATGGGCAAGTGCCTGAGCGCATTGTCATTGGTAACAATTCCAGATACCGGCGAACGTATTACGATAGAAGAAGCGATTAAGCGCCGTTTGCCGCAAATCTCCAATTTGTCATCGGATGGCAAGCTCCAAGTCGCCCCTATTTCCGATTGGATTGATTCGGGTATTAAACCAGTTTGGAAAGTAACGACACGTTTGGGGCGGAGCGTTGAAGTGACGGGACATCATCCGTTTTTGGCGGTGCAGGGCTGGACGCCGTTGCATGATTTGAAAGTCGGCGAGAAGATAGCAATTCCGCGTAGCGTTCCAGTTTTCGGAACCGATGATTCGCTTTCGAGTAACGAAAATCGTCTGTTGGCTTACTTTACTGCCGAGGGTGGTTTAACCGGCAGCGTTCCCAAATGGACGAACGCCGATCCGCTTTTGGTTGCCGATTTTAGCAGCGCCATTGAAGCGCGTTTTCCCGAACTCGAAATTAAAACGGCCAGCAAATCGGGCATTGATTATAAAATCGTGCGGCCCAATCGCGGCAAAGGTATGGCGCCCAATCGCTTGACCGAGTGGTTGCGCGAAGTCGGTTTGTGGGGCCAATACGCCCGCGAGAAATCGTTTCCGGCGTGCGTTTGGACACAACCGAAAGCGGGCCTGTCTGAATTTCTGCGCGTTTTGTTCTCGTGCGACGGCACGATTTACCAGTTGGGCGATTACCCGCGCATCGAGTTCACCGTCGCGTCGGAGAAGCTCGCGCAAGACGTTCAACACGCGCTTTTGCGCTTTGGCATCGTGGCCAAGCTGTGGGCGAAGAAGTTCAAGTGCAACGGCAAGGAATTCAAAAGCTGGTGCGTCGAAATCACCGATCCGCAATCGCTGATGCTTTACAACGCCGAAATCGGCTGGATCGGCGAGAAAGCCGGTCGCGCGATGGCGACCGATTTCTGGGAACGTAAAACGCCCAAGCGCCAGAGCAACAACGGTCATCCGCCGCGTGAAGTTTGGGATTTGGTGAAAGAATCGTGCAAGCGCGCCGGTCTTTCGCTGAGCGAAGTCGCGCGTCGCGCCGGTGAACATGAGCCCTCAGGTCGCGATGGCGGCTACAATTCGCACACTAATCGCGGTTTGCCGTCGCATCGTCTGCGTGCCTATGCCGAGGTTTTGCAGGATATTCGATTGTGGCGCATCGCATCGCCCGATATTTACTGGGACGAAATCGTCTCCATCGAACCCATCGGCGAGCATCAGGTTTATGACCTGACCGTTCCCGACGGCTCCAACTTTGTGGCGCAAGATATTTTCGTTCACAATACGGCATTATGTTTAAATATAGCCCATCATATCGCTTTAAAAGAGAACCAGCCAGTTGCTATCTTTTCCTTAGAGATGTCGAAAGAACAGTTGGTGCAACGTTTAATTTGTAGCGAAGCCAGCATTAAGTCGCAAGATTTGAGGCGTGGGCGCGTGCAAGATGGCGATTGGCATCGCATCACCAACGCGGTGAACCGGTTGTATCAGGCGCCGATGTTCATTGACGATCAGCCAGGGCAGGGCACCTTTGAAATGCGCGCCAAAGCTCGTCGTCTGGCCGCAGAATACGGACAACTGGGGCTGATCGTCGTGGATTATTTGCAGTTGGCGCACTCGTCGGGCAAGTCCGAAAATCGCGTGCAGGAAATCTCGGAAATCGCGCGCGCCTTTAAGTCAATGGCGCGCGAATTGAAGTGTCCGCTCATCGCGCTGTCGCAGCTTTCGCGCGCGGTCGAGCAACGCGAAGACAAGCGTCCGATGCTCTCGGATCTTCGTGAATCGGGTTGTTTAACGGGCGAGTCGTTGGTTTACCTGCCCGACGCGGGCGCTTACAAGCGCATTGATGAACTCGAACATTTGAGCGGGTTTCGCGTGTTGGCGGTTGACGACCAAAGCGGCAAGTTAGAGCCGCGAACGGTCGAGCGCGCCTTTTCAACCGGCATCAAGCCGGTCTACAAGTTGACGATGGCTTCGGGCCGCACCATTCGTGTGACCGGAAATCATAAGTTTCTAAGCTCCTCACAATGGAAGCGATTGGACGAAGTCGAAGTCGGCTCGCATCTGGCGTTACCGCGTCAAGTTGCCGCGCCGCATAATCAGGCCGCGACGATGAGCTGCGCGGAGTTGGCGTTGTTGGCGCATCTCATCGGCGACGGTTGCACGCTGCAAAAGTGCGGTTCGTATTATACGTCGGGCGAAGAAGAGTTGGCGCGCGCCGTCGTCGGCTTCGCGAATGAAATCTTCGGCGACGCGATTCGTCCGAAAATCTCGATGGATAGTCGCAATCGCTGGGAAGTCGGGCTGGTTTCCTCAACGCATCTGACGCACGGTAAGCCAAACGCCGTCGCCAAATGGTTGCGCGAACTGGGCGCGTGGGATAAGCGGTCGTATCAGAAGTTGGTGCCCGCTCGCGTTTTCGCGCAACCCGATGCCGAAATCGGTTTGTTCCTGCGTCATCTGTGGGCGACTGACGGCTGTTTGCACCTCAAAAAGTGCGGCGATAGCCAGACGCCGTTCGCCTATTATGCCTCAAATTCGGAGCGATTGGCACGCGATGTTCAATCGTTGTTGCTACGATTGGGCGTGCAAAGCACGCTTCGCGCGGTTGACCAGAAGGGCAAAGGCCGCTTGATGTGGAATGTCGTCGTGACTGGCCAAAGCGATATGCGACGCTTCATCGAACGCGTCGGCGCCTTCGGCACGCGCCGCAACGCCAAATTGGATGAACTGCGCGAGCTGTGTCAAAGCCAAACCGAGAACACCAATCGCGACGTCATTCCACGCGAAGTCTGGCGCGATTTGGTCGTGCCCGCGATGGAGCGCAATGGCATTACCACGCGAGAAATGCAGCGTCGCATCAACACCAGTTACTGCGGTTCGACGCTCTACAAAAGCAATCTTTCGCGAGAGCGCGCCGCACGCGTCGCCGAGGCGGTCGATTGCGACGAACTGCGCGCGTTGGCTAACAGCGATATTTACTGGGACAAAGTTGTCAGCATCGAGCCCGATGGCGAAGAAGAGGTTTACGATCTCACGGTTGAAGGTCTGCATTCGTTCGTGGCCAACGACATCATCGTCCACAATTCTATCGAGGCAGAAGCCGATTTGGTCGCGTTTATCTATCGCGCCAGTTATTACAAGCGAAAAGCGTTGCACAAAAGTTCGGGCGACAACAAGGGTGGCAACAGATCGTATTCTTCGCAAAACGCCGCGCCCGTCAGCGACGACGATCCCGAATTCGATCCCGATGAGGGCAAAGCCGAAATCATCATCGGTAAGCACCGCAACGGGCCGGTCGGCACGATCAAGCTGGGCTTTCAGCCCGAATTCGCCAGATTTACCAACCTGGCGCAAGATGATTATAGCGGCGGATATTAGTTGGGTGCGCCCCGTAGAGACACCGACTTGTCGTGTCTAAAACGTCTCGCTCTCTGTTTAGTGAAAGCAAACCTGACGTTTTAGACGCGATAAATCGTCGTCTCTACGAAGGCAACTTAATGTTCAACTCGCGCTTTCCAAAACTACTTCGCGCTCGAACGCCGATTCCACCAACTCTACGCCGCTCCGACGCGTTACCCACAGTTCGACTTCGGCGTTTTCGGCGATAAGCGTCAGCGTCAATTGCTTTTTGTCGAAGCGCGCTTGAACGTCGCGCACGACGCCACTGCGGCCTCGCTCCAAATACTCCGAGATGCGCAATATGGCCGCGAGATGGCGCAATTTCTCTTCGTCGCCCTTTTGCAACAGCGATTCAAACGCGCCGCCATCGGGCGAGCCTTTGCGGTGATAACGCGTCAACAGCGCGATCATCGCCACTTCGCGCGGCGAAAACCCAGGCAATCTGCTACTGGCGATTAGCATCTGCGAATGCTTGTGATGATCGTTATAATGAATCGCCGTGCCGATGTCGTGGAGCGTGGCGGCGGCCATCAGCCATTCGCGTTCGAGCGCGCCGTAGCCGTGCAACGGTTGCAGTTGATCGAACAATCAGCCCGACAAGAATTTAACGTGTTCGGCGTGTGCGGCCTGATAATCGAAGAAGCGCGCCAGATTCAAGACACTAAAGGCGCGCAAATCGGGCACGACAGGATAGGGCAACTCGCGCCAGAACTCTTCAAGAAATGGGTCTATGGGGAAGTGTGTGGGTAAACAGTAAAATAGAAATGTGGACGACAAGCAACTTTACTCTCACAAGTTGGGCTTGAGCCGCCCCTGGCAAGTTTGCGCAGTGACTCTGGATGTCG
>JAABUN010001582.1_pt1 | contig 48656 bp, 48 predicted proteins | sample 5559311 | NCBI WGS metagenome assembly JAABUN01 (sample SAMN10711877, study PRJNA513370) | rock metagenome | isolation source: Antarctica rocks | place: Antarctica: Victoria Land, Siegfried Peak sud
AAAGATAAAATATGATTGGCTGTCGTGGGAAGCGTATAGCTCCTACAAAAACTTATGCGAAGAACTCGATAAAATTCTCTCGCAAATTGGTTCAAAATACCTGATAACTTTTTCTTAGGTGCTTAAGTGGACAAATCAGACGGCTTTTATAAAATTCTGAATCGCGGCGCAGTGTCATCGAGACGGCTTTGGAACGTCTGCCCGCTCGCCGTTACGGTAACTATTATCGGAACATCGCCGGCGCGGTTTAATGTCGCCGGAAGCGTTATATCAATCGAATAAACGCCCGGCTCGCGCAAAATCGGAGCGGTAATCGAACCGGACGGAATATCGACGCTTCCGACTCTGACCGATATAGCCGAAGTCGGAACGTCGGTATTAACGCCGGTTAGAAATAATCTCAAAACGGTCGCGGTGCGCACGCCGCCTCGCAGCTTAACCGTTGTAACCGTAAACGGTTCGATTGTTTGAACGCGGTTTATGACGTTAAAAATTCGGGCGCGTCCGTTTGGTCCGGGAACTGCCGAAAACGTGAAAATATCCGGTCTGGCGGGAACGAGTGTAACCGAACCGCGAATGACCGCTCCGTTATCGTTGATGACAATCGGATAAACCGTTCCGGCAAGCGGCGGCTGAAATCCCGGCGGAACAACAAAAAATACTTCGCCCGGCGCGACGGATTTTATTCCGGCTGCCGCGCCGTTAATCGTTATCGAAACGCCGCTTAATTCAATCGGCAATGTAAATCGTCTGGCAATCGAACCGATTGCCGTCTGCGAAACGACCGCCGTGCCGGAAGTATAATTAGCGACCGCGAGCATTCCCGGCGAAACACCGAAAACAGCGGGCGGAGTTTGCGGCGTCGGTGTCGGCGAAGGCGTCGGCGTCGTTCCCGGCGTCGGTGTCGGCACGGGCGATGCCGAAACCGGAATTCGGCTCGCGCCGGTAGCCAAACTCAAGGTTGCCGTCGTCGCCTGTGTGGTTGCGGCAGGCAGTAAAAAGTAAAATGCTTCATTGGCTAAATCGGCGTTGCCCGTTCCGATTTCAGTCAGCGCGAACGTAAAAGCCATTCGGCGGCGGCTGTTGCTCGGAATCGGCTGAGTTGAAGCTAATAAAGCGCTCGGCGCGGGAAAATTCGTTAATCGCGTAAAAGCTGCCGGTGTCTGATTTAATGAAACCGAGTAAATCTGCGCCGGTCGAGTCGCATTGGTATTTAACCCTTCCGAACTGGTTGCGGCAACTGTTCCGTCGGACTTGATGTTGAGCCGCGTTTCAAAAACCAAAGTAGCGGGCGCGTTTTCGATACTGTTCGTGTAATCGGTAAAGCCCGGATAATGCTGCACATCGCCGCCGTTTGCTCCTGCATCGGCGTCGCTTCTCTGCCCGATTTGTCTGAAGCTCGAATTGGCGGTGTCGTAAACGTAAAGCGCGAACGAAGTTTGATTAGTTCCGCCTGTCGTCGCTAAATCGGCGTAGGAATCGAACGCGATATAACGCCCGTCGAGACTCATTCGTCTGCCGAGGTCGAAAATATTTATGATTTGTCCCGGCGTCGAGCGCGTTGTGTTCGTAATCTGTTTGCCCGTCGTCGGCTCTCCGTTGGCGTTTAAATCGGTGTAAAAAATCTCGACGTTATTGTCGGTATTCGTTCCGTCCGTTCCGGTTACGGGTTTGTCGGCGTTACTGGCGAAAGCGACGCGAAGACCGTTGCCGGAAATCGAAGGATTACTGTTGAAAATCGGAGCTGAAATCGCTCCGCGCGGTGTCTTTGTAACCTGTTTAATCGTATTTGCATTGCGAACATAACTGAAAATTTCGTCGTTATTGTTGGGTGAAGCGTTTCCGCCGGCAACTAAATCACGCGTTGAAACAAAGGCGATATAATTTCCGTTGGCGTTGATTGTCGCTTCGCGGTTATCGTCGGCGACAACGGGTCCGGCAGTAGTTGTGCCGGCGACCGGCAAACGGCTCGGCGCTGAATTGGTAACTTGAACGAACGTTCCGCCGCTTAGATTCGTTACGGGAAGCTCGCCGCCGCTCGAAAGATTGGCAACGGGAGCAAGCGCCGGAATTTGATAAAGCCACATTTCCGTGTTTCCGTCGTTTGTCAAAGAATTACCGCCCGTCGAATCGGTGAACGAATTAGCATCGAAATTTCCGGGATTCGTCGCGCTGACAATCGGCGGCGAAACGGTTGTTCCGCTGGTCGAGCCGGGAAAAGCCAGCGTCGCGTTCGAGCCGAAAGCAATCCAGCGCCCGTCGTTGCTGATAACCGGGCGAATACTCAGAATTTCAACTCTGATATTGCTGAAAGTTCTTGCTTTGGTCGCGTCGGTCAGCAAACTTTTCGTGTCGGTGATTTGAAAAATCCGTCGCTGCGCGTAATCGAAAATGAAAATCTCGCGGCTGCCGTCGGCGTTGCGCGGATTTTCGGTGGCTAAATTGCCGTTCGATTCAAAAACGACCAGCCGACCGTCGCCGCTGATGCCGCCGACAAAAGATTCGTTCGGTGAAGAAGTAATCTGTCCGATAACCGAATCGGGAGTAGCGATGGCGACCTGCGCCGAAACCGGTGAAAAAGTCGCGAAAAGAGCGATAATTGCTAGACCGATAAAAAAGTGAAACTTCACAAAGTCCTCCAAAAAAACCTGTTAAAATTATATTTTCAGGAAACGAAAAATGGCTTCAAAAAAGCGAAATTGCCTTTGAGGTGCAAAACACTGCATTTTAAAGGTAAAAAATCAGTCTTGCAAGCAACCGGCAAAATAAATACGCGTATGATTTGAAAAATCCGGTGTTTTGATGCGCCGAACAGCCGTTATGGTTGACTCAGACAGCAAAAGAAATAAAAAAGCCGCGATTAAATTGCTATTTTTATCTTTGCATTAAAATATGTTGTCGCCGCAACTCAAGACTGGTAAAATCACTTTCAAATGACGGAAAAAAATTTCAGAATTCGTCCGCTTAAAGAAAGCGATATTGCCGGCTGGTTCAGACTCAGAAAACTTTTGTGGGAAGGTTCGACCGACGAGGAACACAAAGCCGAAATGCGCGATATTTACGAGCATAAGGAAACACAATTTGTTTTAATTGCGGAAATAGAAGGCGGAAAGTTAATCGGATTTCTCGAAGCCAGCATTCGCCCGTTCGTCGAAGACTGCCGCAGCGAACACGTCGGTTATCTCGAAGGCTGGTTTGTCGATTCGGCTTATAGGAGACACGGCATCGGCAGAAAATTAGTCAGTGAAGCCGAAAACTGGGCGCGGCAGAAAGGCTGCGAAGAAATGGCTTCGGACGCCGAAATTGGAAACGATTCGAGTCTCGAAGCGCATCTCAGACTCGGTTATGAAGAAACTTCACGTCTGGTTCACCTGCGAAAAGACCTTGAATAAAATGAAAATCTCAAAATGGAAAACCTCAAACGCCCGTTTTATCGGCGGTGTGTTATTCGTCGCTTTCAGTTTTTTTTCTATCAAAGCTCAATCGACCAGTCAAAATTATCCGACGCCGGTTGCGACCAATGAAATCAGCGGAAAAATCGCCGCGCGCGATTTGGGCGACGCGCGTCTGACAAGTTATTACTATGTTTTCAGCGGCAGTCAGGGCGACGTTTTCCTTAACGTAAAAACGTCGAATCTCGACGGCGACATCGATGTTTTTATGGCGGAAAATCTCCGCCCGCTGACGAAAATCACCGTTTTCTCGGACATCGGAGCAAACGAAAACGGACGCGTAATCTATCTGCGCAAGCCGGAAAAACTTATCTTGAGAATCGAAGGACGCACGCCGAACGAGCAGTCAGCGACTTTTAATCTGAAGTTTGCCGGAAGTTTCGTGCCTGCGCCGGCGTCCGCCGCAAACGATTCGCCCGAACCGCCCGAACTAAAAACTGAAAACGAAAGCGGCGCGCGCGTCAATTCCGTCGGCACGATTATCGAAGTAAAGCCGACGCCGAAACCGTCGGAAGTCGAAATCCAAGCCGAACCGGAAAAAGATAAACAGGCGGTTGAAGCAGCGAAAACTGAAACTACGGAAACAATCGCTAAAAAATCGCCGGTTAAATCGCGGAAAAGAGAGCCGAAAAAACCTTCGCCCAAAATTACAAAACCCGTAACTGCGGCAGCCGAAGAAGTTTCCGAAAAGAGCGGCGAAGTTAAACCCGTCGTCAAAAAAACTCCAGCGATAAAAAACAGAGGAAAAGCTAAAACTGCAAGTTCAGCCAGCAATACCGAAGAAAAAACCAAAGTCAAAGAACCGAATCCGCTGGAGAGCATCACGCTTTTCATTGAGTTTAAGGACGGCACGAAAATCGCGCGTCCGATGAGCGAAGTTCTGCGCGTCGGCGTCGATAAAGGCGTTTTGACTTTAATTACAAAAGGCGGCGCGATTTCCCGTTATTCGATTCTGGACGTTGCCAGAATGACAATCGAATAATTATTTTCGGTTAAACTATTGAAATAAAACGACTTCACTATATGGAAAATTACTGGCAAACATCGAAACGGAAAATATTTTTTCGTCGAAAAACGCTGGTAATGGCGATTTTGAACATAACGCCCGACAGTTTCAGCGACGGCGGCAAATTTTTTTCGTTAGAGAAAGCGCTTGAACAAGCCGAAAAATTAATCACGGAAGGCGCGGATATAATAGATGTCGGCGGCGAATCGACACGACCGAACAGCGAACAGGTTTCAATTGAAGAAGAAATTCGCCGCGTCGTTCCGGTAATCGAAACGGTTTGTGAAAAATTTGACGTGCCGATTTCAATCGACACAACCAAAGCCGAAGTAGCCGAAGCGGCAATAAAAGCGGGCGCGGAAATTATAAACGACATTTCCGGGTTGCGGTTTGACGCTCAAATCGCGGCGGTTGCGGCGCGGACAAATGCCGGACTTGTGCTGATGCACTCACGCGGAGAATTTGCGACAATGCACAAACAAGCCGCGATAGAAAATATTCTGGCGGAAGTCGTCGAAAATTTTCGCCAAAATATCAAAAAAGCCGAAAGTTTCGGCGTAAAGGCGGAAAATATCGCGCTCGATGTCGGTTTCGGATTCAGTAAAACTTTTGATAACAATTTGGAACTGCTGGCGAAATTGCATAAACTCGTCGGTGAATTTTCAACTTTTCCGATGCTTGCCGGAGTTTCGCGAAAATCCTTTGTCGGGAAAATGTTAGGCGATATTCCGGCAAATCAAAGAATAAACGGTTCGCTCGCCGCCGCCGCGATTGCCGTCTGGAACGGCGCAAATATCGTCCGCGTTCACGATGTCAAAGCGACAATCGAAGCGCTAAAAGTTGTCGAGGCGGTCAAATCGAAATCCTGAACAAAATATATGGAACAAAAATTTCACTGCTCTTTGTGTAAAAACGTCGGCGGCAGAGACGAAAAAAAGTACAAATGCGCGTCTCATAAATTCGTCTGCTCCGACTGTGTTACGGAAAAAGGATTTTTTACCACAAAATATCTGTGCGGCAAATGCGGCAAAGAAACCATCGCTTACGATTGGAACAATCAAAAGAAAAAATGGCAGCAACTTTAATCAATAAAACCAATCGAATTTTTCGGCTCGCGCTCGCCGCGATTTTGGTATTCTGCGCGTCCGGCTTTACCGAATGCTATAAGCCGGTTACAAATTCCGGTTTGCCGTCCGATATAAAAAAAATCGCCGTTCCCGCGTTTCAATTTGAAGTCGAAGGCGCGCGTTACCGTGTCGAATCGCGATTTACCGAAGCGGTCAGCCGCGAAATTATAAGGCGCGGGCGCGGTTTGTCGGTGCAGGGAACGCGCGACGGCGCGGACGCGGTTGTCGAAGGCACGATTCGGAATTTTAATTTTTCCGGCGTTTTGCTTGACCGGCAAGGACGCGCTCGCGTTTATGAAGTAACGATTACAGCCGCTTTGACCATTCGAGATTTAAAGGAAAACAAAATTCTCTACGACAATCAAAACTTAATTTTCCGCGATTCGTTTGAGTTTTCGGAAGACCCGCGCTCGTTTTTTAATGAAGAAGACCCGGCGGTCGAGCGTATGTCGAGAGCTTTCGCCGAATCGGTCGTTTCAACAATCGTCAACGGTTTGGGCGTCAAAGAAGAAAAAAAATAGCCGCAAAAAGGCACGGAAGACACAAAATAGAAAAATAAAAATGTTTGCTTTAAATGAAAATGCGGAGATTTTCAGGCTTTGCGACAAAATCAGAGAAACGAGTTTTGCGATTCATAAGTATCACAAACACGGGCATCTCGAAAAAGTTTATGAACAGGACTTTCTCAAATTTGAAAAGCGTCATTGTCGGAGCGCGGGCATCCTGCCCGCTCTTGAACGCCCCGGGCGTTCGCCCAAAGTTTAGATAAAAATCAACATTTAACTTTATCGAGCTTGCTTTAGATTGCTTGCACAATCTTTGCGGGCAGGATGCCCGCGCTCCCGGTGAGAAAGTTATAATCGGTGAATATTTTGCGGATTTGTTTGTCGAAAATTGTTTGATAATAGAATTGAAAGCCTGTTCCAATCTGGCGGACGAGCATATTGCGCAAATACCCGGTTACTTGCGCTCCTCCAAAATTGAACACGGTTTGTTAATAAATTTCGGCGCGGCAAAACTTCAAATAAAAAAATACATTCTCCAAGCATAAGAAAAAATAGAAAAATTCTTTTTTGTGATTTCTGCGCCTTTTTGCGGCAAATAATAAATAATTATATGGCGACTTTAGCACGCGAGGATTTACGCAATCAGCTCAAACGGCGCGATATTGCGCCGGTTTATCTGCTTTTCGGAGCGGAAACTTACCTGCGCGATTTGGCGGCGAAGACTATAACCGATTTGGTTCTGGCGGATTCCGGTCTGCGGGAATTTAACGAAATCGAACACAGTTTAGGCGAAAGCAAAATTCAATATGCCATCTCGGACGCCGAGCAACTGCCGATGATTGCCGCCCGGCGCGTCGTGAAAATAACGAACGTCGTCGTTTCCGCAACCGGAAAAAAAGATAACTTAAAGGAAGACGACGAAGAAATTTTGAGTCTTTATCTAAAACGTCCAGCGGAAACCTGCGTGTTGATTTTCGTCGCCGACGAACTCGACAAGCGGCGTAAAATATCGAAACTGCTTCTCGACAACTGCGTCGCCGTCGAATTTGCCGAACTAAAAGACGACGAGCTTTTCGCGTGGGCGAAAAACAAGTTAAAAGAATTTGACGCCGAAGCCGACGAAAGAGCTTTGCGGCATATAATCGGTTTGGTCGGAAATAACGTTCGCCGTTTAACCAATGAAATCGAAAAGTTGGCGGTTGCCGCTTTGCCCGACAAATTAATTACTTTTGATTTGGTCGAGTCGCTCGTTCCGAATTCGCGCGAGATTTCCAATTTCGATTTGACAGACCATTTATTGACGAAAAATAAAAAATACGCGCTTGCAACTTTGAAGAAAATTTTGGATGACGGCGCTGAGCCGCTGATGCTTTTGGGCTTGATTGCCAGCAACTTTCACTGGCTTTTTTTGTCGAAAGAGATGATGACGCAAGGCGTCGAGCGCAAAGAAGTAGCTCGAATTATGAAGCTGCCGTATTCAAAACAGCAGGATTTTCTGGAAACGGCGCGGCGCGCCGACGCCGCGAGGCTTTCGCGTATAATGCGGAGAATCGCCGAAACCGATTTGGCAATCAAAACTTCAAAAGCGACGCCGCGCCTGCAAATCGAAATGCTCGTCTGCGAATTGACCGCTTCATAATTTAAAATTTAAAACAAAAAAATGGAAGCGAGCTTGCTTAAGGCTTGCTTCCGTCCAATTCAAAAGGAGAAAACTGTGAAGTTATGAGGCGAAAAACTATTATAACTTAAAAACTACTGTTGGACTAAACTGTTCGTGTGCGATGTCAAACGCGATTTGTAGCGCGCCGCCGTATTTCTATGGAGTGTGCCTTTATTGACCGCTTTATCGATTAACGAAATCGTCGGAATTAACAAATCCTGACTTTGCTGTCCGTCGCTGCTTCCGAGCGCCGAGCGAAGTTTTTTAATTTGCGTACGCAGCTTGCTTTTGTTGCTGCGGTTGACGTTGCGGCGCTTTTCGTTTTGTCTGACGCGCTTTTCGGCTGATTTATGATTCGGCATTAAATAATCTGTCTCCGTTATTTTCTTTATATTTCAAAAGTGAAAGTTTTCTCTGACCCAACAGAAACTACAAAGTATAATTGCTAGAAAAAAGGTTGTCAAGCAAGGTGTTTAATAATCCATTCTGGTAGCGAAGCCGTGCATTAAATCGACGAGGAGAACGAATATCGGCGGATAAAAAACGAATTCCGGTTTCAGATTCGCCGAAAATATCGATGGCATCGAGTGAACCGAAAAAACATTGATATAGTCGCCGATTAAAAGTCCCGCGCCGAAGCTCAGGAAAAATCCGAAGACCAGAAAGCAAACTGCCGAAAAGCGCGAAAATGGTTTTCTGATTGGTTCGGTTTCTTCGAGAATCGAATCGTGAATATTTTCGTCTCGATACGTGTAGCGTTCAAAAGCGACGCGAAGGCGTCCGTAAAGATGAACGACGCCGGCAGCAAAGAGCGCGAGCAAAATTATTTTTCCGATAATCGCCGACTTTGCCCAAATCATCGGCTTGAAAACGGCGACGAAACAAGTCGAGACGAAAAGCGCGACGAGCGGAAAAATAATTTTTTGCAGCGCGAGCGTTTCGCGCCGTTCGTCGGCAATCATACGGTCGATGATTTCATTGTAGCGGCGCTCGTAAGCCATTTGCCGCCAGCGCTTTGCGTGCTGGTTTTCAGAATTGAAAACCGAAGCGTTCGTAGCGCTGAACTGTTCTTTTAATAATTTTTTATCGTATTCGGCGCGTGTTTGCGGATTGCCGAGAATTTCGTAGGCTTTGGCGGCTTTTGCAAATTCGGCGGTTTCAGCGCCGCCGTTAATGTCCGGGTGAAGTTTTCGTGCAAGCCGCCGATACGCCGATTTTATCTCGGCGTTCGAGGCGTTCGATGAAACTTTCAGAACTTCGTAGTAACTCGCCATCGCAAAAAAAATAATAGAAAAAAGAGAAACTGACAAGCAAGAAAGTCGGGGAAAAATCCTGCGATAAACAGGAGAATTATAACATAAAGCTCCTTTATTAAAGGAAAGCGTTTAGCGAAGAAAATCTGAAAATTCTGCTGCGGAAAATTCCGAATAATCTGAAAACCGTATAAAAAACCTTTGCGTTCCTTTGCGATACAAAAAATTAGTAACGCAAAGGAAACGCAAAGGTTAAGACGCAAAGGAACGCAAAGGTAAATTCTAATGCCTGAAAAGATTTTTTTAATTTAAATCGTCAATCTGCAAACTAATCGGATTTGCTCCGGCGGTTTTTACCGCGTCGATAACTTTGACGACTTTGCCGTAATCCATCGAACGCGGCGCTTTTATAAAAACGGTTTTCTCGATTTTTTCGTCTTCGGTCATTCCGGTTTTAAATTCGGCGTTTTGAGAGTAAACGCGATTGCGCGCGCGTTCCTGAAAAATTAGTGAAAGTTTTTCGATGAGTTTTTCCGGCTCGTCGATTGTGCCTGATTTTTCCTCTTTATTGAGACGCAAACGCGAATCCGAATCTAAGGCGACTATGAGCGTATCGGGATTTGGTTTGCCGTCTTCAGTCGTCGGCGCTTGCGGGATTTTAGCTTTAAAGTCGGTCGGTTTGGCGGGCGAGATAACCATAAAAATAATCAAGAGAACCAGCAGAACGTCAATCAACGGCGTTACGTTTATAGTCGGCTGAATGTTTTTCATAAAAATTTTCTCCTTATAGACTTAGTCTTTAGACACCGGAAAACAGAAAATGTTCCCGACAGCCGGTAAATTTAGAAGGATCAGGACTTTCTCAAATTTGAGAAACGTCTTTGTCGGAGCGCGGGCATCCTGCCCGCTCTTAAACACGCCGGAGCGTCTCCAAACCGCCGGGCTAAACTCCGCGTCGAATCTTGATTAGACGCGTCTTTAGATTGCTCGCGCAATCTTTGCGGGCAAGATGCCCGCGCTCCCGGTCGGGAAAGTCCTAAGGATTATAAATTTGAGTGAACAAAACCGGATTTATCGCTTGAATTTGAGGCGGCGCGCAACTTCAAACGCAAACGGTTTGACACTGCGGCGGCAATGATTATAATAATTTCTTTTGCCTTTCGCGCTGTTTGAAACCGGTTGAGTATTGCAAGAGAGTAGTTATGATAATCGATTTGACGACGATTACGGATAAAAATACTTCGTTCGATTTTTTTATTCCGGCTGATGAAATCAATCTCGAAGACGAAGCGGTAAAATTAAACGACGCCGTAAAAATTCAGGGAAATTTAATAAAAGGAATCGCGCAGACCGACGTTCGAGGCAAAATCGCCGCCGATGTCGAACTCGAATGCAGTCGCTGTCTTCAAACTGTTCAAAATTTTTTGGAATTTCCCTTTCAAGCCGTTTTTGTTACACCTGAAAATTATACCGAAGAAAGGGAAGCTCAGGTTGGAATAGAAGATTTGGAAGTTTCGATTTTCGGCGGCGACAAGATAGATTTAAAGGAACTGGCGCGCGAACAGATTCTGCTGGCGCTGCCCGCGCAGGTTTTTTGCCTGGAAGAGTGTAAAGGTTTGTGCCAGAAATGCGGCGCGAACAAAAATTTGATAAATTGTAGCTGCGAAGAAAAAGAAGTTGACCCAAGATGGGCGGCTTTGAAAGATTTAAAGTAAGTTTAAGTTATAAAAAAGATAGAAAATTTTTCAGCAAGTTCGGGTAAATATATTTTTATATTTTTAGAAGTGTTATTTTCAGCCGAATAATTTAGAGGAATAATTATGCCGAATCCAAAACGAAGACATTCAAAATCACGCACGCGCCAGCGCCGCGCTCACGACGCTCTGAAACTGCCGCAGTATTATCTCGACAAGGAAACGGGCGAACCGATGCAGCCGCACCGCGTCAATCCGACGACCGGAATGTTTAAAGGTCGCCAGATTTTGGACGTTGACCAATCGGAATAACGATTTTGACCTGACCGCGAGTTTTGAGTTTCAATCAAGAACTAATGTCAAAACAAAACGCAGGAATTATCAGCACCGGACACAGCTATCCGAGCGGCGTTTTAACCAACGCCGATTTGGAAAAAATCGTCGATACGTCCGATGAATGGATAACTTCGCGCACGGGCATCAAGCAGCGTCATAAAGCCGCGCCCGACGAATACACGTCGCAGTTCGGCGTTTTAGCGGCGCGTCAGACGCTCGAACGTTCAAACATCGATGCGTCCGAAATTGACATAATCGTTTGCGCGACGACGACGCCCGACCAGATAATGCCTTCGACCGGCGCTTTGATTCAAGCCGAAATCGGCGCGACCAAAGCCGCCGGTTTTGATTTATTCGCCGCCTGTTCCGGTTTTTTATACGGTCTGACGATGATTGAATCGATGATTCGCACCGGACAGATTCGCTACGCGCTGGTTATCGGCGCGGAAGTTTTAACCAAATACGTCGATTACACAGACCGCTCGACGTGCGTTATTTTCGGTGACGGCGCGGGCGCGGCTCTGCTCGGTCCGGTTGCAGAAGACAAGGGAATTTTAGCCACGAAAATTGTCTCCGACGGCAGATTTGCCGAACAGCTTTACTCTCCCGGCGGCGGCACAAAAATGGGAACGACGCACGAGACGATTGACGGCGGAATGCACTTCTTTAAAATGAAAGGCAACGAGCTTTTCAAAATGGCTGTCCGCTCGATGACCGAAATTTCCAAAGAAATGCTCGATAAAGCCGGTTACACGGTTGACGACATTGATTTGGTCATTCCGCACCAGGCAAATCAGCGCATTACCGACGCCGTCGCTTCAAAGCTCGGTGTGCCGGAAGAAAAGGTTTTTTCAAATATCGCGCAGCACGGAAACACTTCTTCGGCTTCGATACCGATTGCGCTCGACGAATGCGTGCAGGCGGGAAAGGTCAAAGAAGGCGACCTCGTTTTAATGACGGCTTTCGGCGGCGGCGTAACGTGGGGCGCGACACTGTTAAGATTTTAGTCATTTGTCTTTTGCAAATTTGACGTTTAAGAAGAAAATCGAATGACAAATGACTAAAATCGCTTACATTTTTCCCGGACAAGGCTCGCAGGCTGTCGGAATGGGAAAAGATTTATTTGATAATTTCCAGAAATCGCGCGAGGTTTTTGAAGAAGCCGACGCCGCGCTCGGCTTTTCGCTCTCGGAAATGTGTTTTGCGGGAACGGCGGAAGATTTGGCTTTGACGGCAAATACGCAGCCGTCGATTTTAACCGTTTCGATTGCCGCGTTTCGAGCGATGGAAAGTGAAAATTTTCCGCCGCCTGATTTCGTCGCCGGACACAGCTTGGGCGAATATTCGGCTCTTGTTGTCGCCGGCGCAATGAGTTTTTCAGACGCGGTGAAAACGGTTCGCAAGCGCGGAATGTATATGCAGAAAGCCGTTCCGGTCGGCACGGGAGCGATGGCGGCGATTTTGGGCTTGCCGCTCGAAACTGTTGAAATAGCCTGCGCGGAAGCGGCGGAAGGACAAGTTTGCAATCCGGCGAATATCAATTCACCGGCGCAGATTGTTATTGCCGGAAATGTCGAAGCAATTGACAGAGCGTGTGAGTTATTAAAGTTGCGCGGCGCGAAACGGGCAATTAAACTGAATGTTTCCGCGCCTTTTCACTGTGATTTAATGCTGCCCGCGCAGGAAAAACTGGCAAAAGATTTGGCGGAGATAAATTTTCAGGATTTAAAATTTCCGGTTGTCGAAAATGTTTCCGGCGAATTCAGCGACAAAGGTGAAAGAGTTCGCGCCGCTTTGACCGAACAGGTTTCAAAGCCGGTGCGCTGGGCGAAATCGGTGGAAAATTTAATAATTGAAGGCGTCGATACATTCGTCGAAGTCGGCGCGGGAAAAGTTTTGTCGGGTTTGGTTAAACAAATTAACCGCGACGTTCGCTCGTTGAACGTCGAAAATTCAGAAAGTCTTAGGAGCAGTTTGCAGATAGTTACAGATAGTTAGGGACAGTTGCAGAGTTAATAGAAACTAACTGCAACTGTCTGCCAACTATCCGCAACAATCTGTAACCTTTAGAAAAAACAGGAGAAAAAAATGTCAGAAGTTCAAGATAAAATTAAACAGATTATTGTTGACGAATTAGGTGTCGATGAAGCGGAAGTTACGGAGAACGCTCGCTTTATCGAAGATTTGGGCGCGGATTCGCTCGATTTGGTCGAACTCGTGATGCGTTTCGAGGAAGAATTCGACATCGAAATCCCGGACGAAGACGCCGAAAAAATTCAGAGCGTCCGCGATGCCTACGCTTATGTCGAACAGCACAAACAAGATTAAATTCGTCATTTGTCCTTCGTCCTTCGTCCTTTGGATGTCCGAGCAAAGTAATTATTTGTTCGGACATCCAAAGGACAAAGGACAAATGACTAAGGACTAACATTTATGAAACGTCGTGTAGTAGTTACCGGACTCGGCTTGGTTACGCCGTGCGGAAATGATGTCGCTTCGACGTGGGCGGCGCTGCTCCGCGGTGAAAGCGGTGTCGATTATATAAAAAAATTCGATACCGAAAAATTTTCGGTGAAAATCGCCGCCGAAATCAAAAACTTCGACCCGCTTAATTTTCTCGAAAAAAAAGAAGCGCGTCGAATGGGTGCGTTCACGCATTTTGCGATTGCCGCGTCCGATGAAGCCATTAAAGATAGTGGTTTGAAGGTGGACGATGCCAATGCCGAAATGATTGGAACATATATTAGTTCGGGCATCGGCGATTTTTGGGCAATCGAGCGCGAACACGATAAATTATTAGCCGGTGGACCCGATAGAGTTTCACCGTTTTTTATTCCGCAGTCGATTGTTAATCTGGCGGCGGGAAATGTTTCGATTCGGCACGGCTTAAAAGGTCCGAACACGGCGACGGCGACGGCGTGCGCGGCTGGCGCTCACGCTATCGGCGACAGTTTCAGAATCATCGAGCGCGGCGACGCCGACGTGATGGTTTGCGGCGGCGCGGAATCGGCTATAACGCCGATGTCGGTTGCCGGTTTCGCGTCGATGCGAGCGCTCTCGACGCGCAACGACGACCCGAAACACGCCTCGCGCCCGTTCGACGCCGAGCGCGACGGTTTCGTCTGCGGTGAAGGCGCGGGTTTAATCATTTTAGAAGGTTTAGATTTTGCAAAGGCGCGCGGCGCGAAAATTTATGCGGAAATCGCCGGTTACGGAATGAGCGGCGACGCTTTTCACATCACCGCGCCGGATGAAACCGGTTCGGGTCCGATGCGCGTGATGCTCAAAGCCATCAAAGACGCCGGAATCACGCCCGAACAAATCGGCTACATCAACGCGCACGGAACTTCGACGCCGTATAACGACAAATTCGAGACGCTGGCGATAAAGCGCGCTTTCGGCGAACACGCGTATAAAATCGGCGTCAGCTCGACCAAATCGATGACCGGACACGCGCTCGGCGCGGCGGGCGGCATCGAAGCGGTTTTCTCCGTGCTGGCTCTGCACGAAAAAATTCTTCCGCCGACTACCAATTACGAATTTCCCGACCCGGAATGCGATTTGGATTACATTCCGAACGAAGCGCGGGCGGCGGAAGTCGATTATGTTTTATCGAACAGCTTCGGCTTCGGCGGCACGAATGCGTGTTTGATTTTCAAGCGTTATAATGAGTAGTAAATATGAATGCTCAAACGAGAAACGACGTTCAAACTTCAAACGCGGCGACGATTTATCCTGAAACAATCGACGAGCGCGAAGTTTTTTATCCTTCGGAGATTAAGGACGAAATGGGCGAAACGGCGATTCATTTTTTATTAATTTCGGAACTTTTTCACTTGTTGCGGACATTCTTTGCGAATCGCAACGACGTTGCCGTTGCCGCCAATCTAATGGTTTATTACGACGAGGGAAATCCGAAGAAATGGCTCGCGCCCGACGTTTTCGTTTGTTTCGGAGTCGAAAACAAACTTCGCCGCACGTTTAAAAGCTGGGAAGAAAACGTCTTTCCGCAGATAGTTTTCGAGGTTGCTTCGGACGGCACGTTTGAAAACGACCTCGGCGGCAAACGTCTCGAATATGCCCGGCTCGGCGCGGAAGAATATTATCTGCTCGACCCGGAACGCGCTTATCTGCCGTCGCCGCTGATGGCGTTTCGGCGCGAAAGCGGGCGTTTCGTATCGGTCAACGTCGAAAATAGCCGCGTGTTTTCGCCGCTTTTGAATCTGGAAATTGTTGACACGGGAAAATCTTTTCGCGTATTTAATCCGCAGACGCAGGAATTTTTGCAGGCGATTTTAACGGGCGAAGAATAGATTTTATGAGAACGAGTTCGATATACATTTTGGCGCGACGGCGATTTCTTTATCCGGCTCTCCGAACGAATTTCCCGATTATCAAACGCAGGGTTATTCAAAGGAAGAGTTAATCGAGAACTTAAAAGACTTTTTGAAAGATTTTGAATCCGGCGAAATTCCTTTCATTAAAAAAGTGAAAGAAATGATTGTAGCTTGATGAAGCGGCGTGATTTGATAAAGCGTCTTGAGCAAATGGGCTGCGTTTTAGCGCCGCACGGCGCGAAAGCACGATTTTTATACAAATTACAACACTAAAGAAGTCGCAGACTGTTCCGCGCCATCAGGAAATAAACGAAAACCTCGCAAAGGCGATTATCAAAAACTGTCAGACAAATAACATATGAAAATTGTCGTTTTAATGAAACAGGTTGCCAATAAAGACGCGGTTCTGCGTATCGGCAAAGACGAAAAATGGATTGAGGAATCGGACATCGCCCATCAAACCAACGAATCGGACGGCTACGCGCTCGAAGAAGCGCTGCGTTTGAAGGAAGCCGAAGGCGCGGGCGAAGTGGTCGTCTGCACGTTGGGCGCGCCGAGTGCGAAAGCCGTTTTGAAAGACGCGCTTGCCAGGGGCGCAGACCGCGCTATTCATATCGTCGTCGAAGAAGCGAATAAACTTTCGCCGTTCCAAATCGCCAAAACCATCGCCGACGCCATCAAAGAAGAAAACGCCGACCTCGTTTTCACCGGCTTGCAGTCGGACGACGCCAGCTACGGACAAACCGGCGTGATTTTAGCCGAACTGCTCGACATTCCGCACGCAACGATTGTCATCGACATCGACCGCGCCAACACGGACGGCAATTTGCGAATCAAACGCGAGCTTGAAAGCGGCTGGTATCAATGGTTCACCTATCAATTGCCCGCGCTTCTGACGATTCAATCAGGCATTTCGCAGATTCGCTACGCGTCCTTGAAGGGAATTATGGCGGCGAAGAAAAAGGAAATCCGCGACGTTGCGCCCATCATCGACAATTCCGTTTCTTCGCAGCACATCGAACGCGTTTATATGCCGGTTAAAACCAAGCAGACGCAGATGCTCGGCGACGGCGACGCCAAAGCGGGCGCAGTTCAATTGGTTGAAAAACTGAGAAACGAAGTAAGAATTTTATAGTTAAACGTCAAACGTAGATAGAAAGAAACACGATTCACGATTTACGAGGATTTATGATTTTAGTATTTATCGAACACAAAGATTGTCAATTAAATAAAGCGTCGCTCGAAGCGATTGCCTCAGCGCAAGCTATCGGCAAGGACTTGAACCTGCAAATTACCGCCGTTATTCCGTGCGACAAAGATTGTTCTCTGGCACAGGAAATCGCGCAGTATGACATCGAAAAAGTTATCGTCGCCAAAAACGCCAACCTCGGCATTTACACGCCGGACGCTTACGCCGACACGTGGACGCAGATTATCAGGGAAACAAACGCGCAGTTCGTCATAATGGCGCACACGTATCAGGTGCGCGATTTCGCGCCGAAGGTTGCGGCGCGGTTCGGCAAGGAAATCGTCGGCGACTGTATTCGCTATAAACACGAAGCGGGCAAAATAATTTTCACGCGCCGCATCTTTCTGGGCAAGCTCGACGCCGACGTTGCCGTCGAAGGCGACGCGCCGTATTTCGCGACGTTCCAATCGGGCGCGTATCGCGGCGACAACGCAGCGAAAGGCGGAAACGCTCAAATCGAAATAAAAGATGTCGAAGTCCGCGAGCCGCGTATGAAGCCGGAAGAACCGTTTCAGGAAGTAAAAGCGGCGGTTGATTTGACCAAATCAGGAATTATCGTCGCCGTCGGACGCGGCATCAAATCGCAGGAAAACATCGCCAAAGCGCAGGAGTTAGCCGACATTCTCGGCGCAGACCTCGCCGCGTCGCGCCCGATTTGCGACGCCGAATGGCTGCCGATTGACCGTCAAATCGGTTCGAGCGGTCAAACCGTCGCGCCGAAAGTTTATATCGCGCTCGGCATTTCCGGCGCGATTCAGCATATCGTCGGAATGAAAAACGCGGGAACGATTATAGCAATAAACAAAGACGCCGAAGCCCCGATTTTCGACATTGCCGATTACGGAATAGTCGGCGACATTTTCGACGCGATGCCGGTTTTGGTCGAAGAAATCAAAAAAGCCAAAGGTTAATCGATTCAATATAAAAAGCAAAAGCCGTCAAAGTTTTTCAGCTTCGACGGCGTTTTGGTTTTTACCAAAACAGTTTAAATAACGTCTTAGACAAATCTCTGCGCGGCTGGTTTGATTTAGCGTAAATAAAAACTCTATGAACAAACTCTTTTACGGCGACAACCTCGACATCCTGCGCAAATTCGTCCGCGACGAAACGGTTGACCTTTCTTATATCGACCCGCTGTTTAATTTGAGAGCGCAACTGCAACCAGATTTACAACAACATCAGCGCGGTCAGACCGCGCTGTAACTCGTTAATTAACAGATTTAAAGTAATTTTATGAACTACTGGACACAGTTGAGCATTGATTTTGCGAACCAAAGAAATTATTTAGATGAATTGTTTACGGTTTATCCGACGATTCCCGAAGGAATCAGAACTATCAGCGAAACTTTATGGTCGGAAGTCGAGCAGTCTTTCGACGGTAAAAACAATATCGATTTGTTAAAAGCATTATTGAAATTCGATTTGTTTCCGATTAAGGATTCTTACATCGCTTATTTCAAGCGCGATAAATCGGCGATAGACAGAAATCCGAATACGGTCGATAGATTATGCGGCAGATTGTATGAAATGGGTTTGGATACGATTTACGCCAGATGCAGCGAACCGAAAGAAACCAACCGGCAAATCGGACCGCTTTTCAGAAGATGGCTGAATAAAGGAAGTTTGGGCGCTGTTCCCGTTTCTTACGATGAATTTATTTCAAACGATAAAAATGCCGTTCTTGATGCCGGTGATGCTTTGTTGATGAAATTTGCGGCGGAGCGTTTGAATTATACGCACTTCAAAGGACTTGATTTCGTCGGCAGGTTCAACAAAAAATATGTGATTGGCGAAGCAAAATTTTTGACTGACTTCGGCGGACATCAAAACGCTCAATTTAATGATGCGGTCAGCACTGTAAAAACAGAAGTTAATGCTGTAACCATAGCGATTTTAGACGGTATTCCGTATATTAAAGGAAACAACGCGATGTATCGAAAAATCACGACCGAACTTCGAGATTACAATATTATGAGCGCGTTGGTTTTGCGGGAGTTTTTATATCAGATTTAAGAATGAATTTAATTTACGAAAACAAAAACAGTGAACAGGAAATTCTCACGCGGAATTTGACTGTTGATTTTCTGAACGAATGGAATGAATCGGAAAATAAGTTGATTCAAGGCGATAATTTATTTGTTTTAAAAACTTTACTTGAAAAGCATAATCTTAGGTCGAAAGTAGATTTAGTTTATATTGACCCGCCTTTCGCAACTCAAAAAAGTTTCGCGGTCGGCGAAGACCGCACCAGCACAATCAGCAAAAGTTTGAATGACGTTTTAGCTTACAGCGACGATTTAATCGGAAAGGATTTTTTGGAATTTCTTCGCGTCAGGCTGATTTATGTTCGGGAATTGATGGCTGAAACAGCTTCGATTTATCTGCATATTGATTACAAAATCGGTCATTACGTCAAAATCATAATGGACGAAGTTTTCGGGATAAGAAATTTTCGCAATGATATAACGAGAATAAAATGCAACCCGAAGAATTTCCAGCGCAAGGCTTACGGAAACATAAAAGATATGATTTTGTTTTATACAAAATCCGATAAATACACCTGGAACGAACCGAAAGACGATTACACGGATGAGGATGTCGAACGACTTTTCAAAAAGGTTGATAAGGACGGCAGAAAATACACGACAATTCCCCTGCACGCGCCCGGCGAAACCGTCAACGGCGCGACAAACCGTGAATGGCGCGGAATGAAGCCGCCGAAGGGCAGACATTGGCGAAGCGAGCCGAAAGTTTTAGAGCAGTTGGAGAAAGAAGATTTGATTGAGTGGTCAGCCAACGGCGTTCCTCGAAAGAAAATCTACGTCGATGAAAGGAACGGCAAAAAGAAACAGGATATTTGGGATTATAAAGACGCGCAGTATCCGAGCTATCCGACGGAAAAAAATGTCGAGATGATTAAATCAATCGTTTCCGCTTCATCGAACGAAGGCGATCTGGTTTTAGATTGTTTTTGCGGTTCGGGAACGACGCTTCAAGCCGCGCAGCAGCTTGGAAGAAAATGGATTGGAATCGACCAGTCAGTCGAAGCAATCAAAATTACTCGAAAAAGATTATCCGAAATGGAAAAAGATTTGTTTTGCGTAAACGCGGATTATCAATTTTTGCAAAGTGTTTGAATTATACGAAAATGATTGCCGTCGATGAAAGAAATTACGAAACGCGCCCAACGCGCAAAGACGAACAGTCAAGCGGGCTTATTCGGCGAATGATTTTTTATAAAAGTTAAGCAATTAATGCGGAAACACGCGCGCAAGTGAATTGAATTATGCAGTTAAATGCAGAAACACGCGCATTAGTAGGTGTGTTCCCGGCTTACTTTTGCGCCCTTACTGCGTGCGGGCATCTGCATTTAACTGCGTAACTCTTAAATAATTTAAAGATATTTTGATAGATAAGTTCATTGGTGTTCGTGCCGGTGATGAAAATGCGGGTGCGAGTGCGTTTCGCCGTTGGAATGCGCGTGGCGATGAGCGTGAATCAGATTCGTGTTTTCGAGTAATTCAATATTTGCGAGAATTTGCGCGGGCGTGCCTTCGCCGGCAACGCGCCCGTTTTGAAAAACATAGCAGTAATCGGCGATGTCTTCGACAATATCGAGGTCGTGCGTAGCGGTGATGACGGTTTTTGCCGCGCCCGACCAGCCGACGAGAAAATCAATTACGCGGCTTTGACTTTTCGGGTCGAGCGCGGCGGTCGGCTCGTCCAATAATAAAACTTCCGGGTCGAGTATCAAAACCGAAGCGAGAGCGACGCGCTTTTTTTCGCCGCCCGACAATCTGTGCGGCGAGCGGTCTTTTAAGTGCGCGATTTCCATCGTTTCCAGCATTTCATTGACCCGTTTTTTTATTTCATCTTTAGCCCATCGAAGCTGAAGCGGCGCAAAGGCGACTTCATCGAAAACCGTCGGATTGAAAAGCTGAACGTCTGGATTTTGGAAAACAAAGGCGACGCGGCGGCGAAAACGATACGCAAACTCATCGTCCTGAAACGCTTCTTCGGTTAAATCGTCGCCGAAAGCGGAAATCGTGCCTTTGTCGGGAAAATAAAGCGCGTCGAGCAGGCGCAGAAACGTCGATTTGCCCGAACCGTTCGCGCCTAAAACGGCGATGCGTTTATTTTGCTCAATTGAAACGCTTAAATCGTCGAGCGCGACGACATCGTTGTAGCGAAAGGTTACATTGCGCGTTTCAAAAATGTTAATTGGTTCGGAATTATTCATTTAATTTTTGTAGGGGCGACGGCTTGTCCTCGCCCGAAATGTTTATTCAAACCGAAACGCGGGCGAGGACGAGCCGTCGCCCTTACAATTTAGTGTTCAAAAATTCGACGAGCGAATCGAAGCGACCGAGCCATAACGCGAGGGCGGCGATTGTTAAAAAAAGAACGAGCGCGAGCCAATCTTTCGGGCGCATCTCGAATTCGTCAAGCGTGTAGACTTCACCGCGAAAGCCGCGCGACTGCATCGCCAGATAAACTTCCGTGTTGAGATAAAAACTTTTCGTTAAAAGAACGCCGACGCTCGAAGCGGCGATTCTTCTGCTTTCCCTGCCGTCGAGCGTGCCGATTAACCGCGATTGTCTGGCTTCAAACATATTCCGCGCCGTCTCCAGCATCACGAAAATATAGCGGTAAGTCATTCCGAGAATGACGACGAAAACGACCGGCACGCGCAGGACGCGCAGGGCTTTTAAGACGTGCGTCCAGAGTGTGCAGAGAACTAAAAGCAGCGACAGCGTAACGGTCGCCTCGACGCGTGAAATAAGATAGAAAGCGCTTGTCAAACCCTGTGTCGTAATCGTCCAATTCAGGAAAGGAAGCCGCAGAAGCGCGTCGCCGGGCGCGATGAAAACGATGGGCAGGGCAATCGTTCCGGTAAAAACGAGCGCCGGCAGCCAGGCTCGCGCCGCCAGTATTTTAACCGGCACGCGGGAGACGGCGGCGAGCAGAACGGCAGTCGCGAAAACGAACAAAATCGTGAAAATGTTGCGCGAAAGAGTCGCGTCTAAAATCAATGCCAGCAGCCCGACGATTTTTACGCGCGGGTCGAGCTTTTGCAGAAATCCGTCGGCTTGGGCGAGTTCTTCGGCGAAAAGCGCGCTCTCGGTTTTGCGAACGAGCGTTTTCAGCGTTTCTTCGACAAAACTGCCGCGCCTTTTTTTCGACGAAGCCGCGCTTTTCGATTTTTTTGTTGAAACGGAATTCACTTATTCGTTTTGCCCGGTCGAATCGTTCGGCTTTCTTCGATTAAAAGACTGTAAAGTCCAGCCGACCAGAAGAAAAACCGCAATAATCAAGCCTGTGCCGAACATTGCCGACAAAATATAACCGAACTGCGGACTGTTCATAAACGGCGGCGCGTAATCGGGCATCGGCGCTGTCCAGACGCTCGAAAGTTTCGCCAGTCCTTCGGGCGGCGCGGACGGCGGCGCTTGATTGCGCGACGCGGCGGCAATCTGCTGACGAGCCGCCGCATCGTGAAAATCTTCCGGCGACCATTCGCCCCAGGCAGTTCCGGCGGCGAGAAGTCCGAGCGGCGTTAAAATCATCAGCGCGGCTAAACCAATCCATAACGGCTTGGTCGAACGCCAGCCGGATTTTCGCCCGAATTCGGAATCGGGCGCGTCGGGCGCGGTTAATTTCAAAAGCGCCCCGTCGGTGCGCTGTAAATAAGCGACGACTCCGGCGGTCGCAATCATTTCGGCAAGTCCGGCGAAAGTTAAGTGTCCAATCATCATCGCGGGAACGGCGATTGAAAGCGGATAAGGCGCATACAGCGGCGCGCCGCTCGCGTCGTGGAACAGCAGCGGCTGAATGCCGAATTCGATGCCTGCGACAAATGCGGCGCCGTTTATTGCCGCGTAACCGGCTAAACCGGCGGCGACAACGCGACGCGTCGAAGCGATGGGAGCGCCGCTTGCGACGACGCGATAAACGGCGGCGGCGGCAAGCGAGCCGACAATCGCCATATTGAACGAATTCGCCCCGAATGCCAGGATTCCGCCGTCGCCGAAAAACAGCGCCTGTATCAGAAGCGCGACCGAAATCGCCAGCATCGAACCCCAAGCGCCCAGCACAATTGTCGCTATTCCAACTCCGACGGCGTGTCCGGTCGTTCCGCCGGGAAGCGGAATATTAAACATCATTATGACGAACGAAAACGCCGCGAACACTGAAAGAAGCGGCACAAACCGCGTATTCAGCAAGCGTTTGACGCGATTAAGAGCAATCGCCCAGAACGGCGCGGACAACGCGTAAAGCGCGGCGCACGTTACGGGACTTAAATAACCGTCTGGAATATGCATATCAGAAATATAAACCGACTTCGCCGAAATTCTAAAAAACCGAAAATGCGTGAACGATACGGTTTGAATAAATCATAATGATTTAAAACAACAGTAGCAAAAAAAATGAATTAGTAACACCGACCTTTGCCAATCGGCAGGACAGCTTTCGATTTTGCCTCTAAAACAATTTCAAACGAAAGCTGTCCTAAAAATACTTTGAATTAAACCCCGCGTCTTTGGTTCTAAAGCCGGAGAAAAATATATTTCCCGCAAAGGCGCAAAGATACGAAGGAAAATTAAAGTCATAAAAACATAATTGTTATTTTTGAGACAGCTTCTAGTCTTTCTTTTTCGATGTCTCGTTTTGTATGGTCAATATTTCAGCCAGCGATGCGCGCAGCTTTTGACCGAGAGTTTTCGGCTTTTTCTGTTCTGCATCCGAAGCGTGAATGCCCAGCACGACGTGTATTACCTTAATGGCGCACAAAACCGCCTGGTCGACATCTTTTGTCGAATACCACGGATTAACCGCCACGTGAACTTTCCCCGCTTCGCCTCGCCACGCTTCGACATTTTCGGCGTCGATGGCGCGCGCGATGTATTCGGTATCGGTATTTTCGGGCAAATCCAAAATTATCGAACACCGGTCAGAGTCGAGCGAAAGCGCGCTTTCGACGCCGACGGTTTCGAGCAATCCTTCGCGCATATCTTTGCCAATCGCCGTCAAAACCTCAAGCGTCGCGCCGAGCATTTTCTTCTGTTCGGCGGACACGATTGAGCCTTCGGGAGATGTCGCGGCATTTTCCACTAAATTTTTCCAGTGCGGCGGAATCCGCCACGTCTGAAGTTTCGTCCCCCGAACCGGCGGACCGCCCGTAACGGCGAGTTCTCAGAATTCTTCCCAGCGTCCGCGCCAACGGCTCATAAATATTTTTCTCCTTCGACCTGAAAGTCTATTTCTAGTATTCGCTTTCGGTGATTGTTTCGGATTCGTTTTGGATTTATTAGAATCTGTCTCAAAAATTCTCTGCCTTAAAATCAGCCTCTTTGCGGGAAACGGAGAGATTTCCCGTAGAGAGGCAAAGGAAAATTAAGTCATAAAAATATAAATGTCATTTTTGAGACAGACTTTCGGTTAAATAAAACATTTATCTCAAAGCCGCGTCAATCGCCTCGCCGAAAATATCCAGCGCAACATCGACGTTTTCTTTTGTCAGAATAAGCGGCGGCGACCAGCGAATCGTCGAAGCGCCGCAGCCTAAGATAATTAGCCCTCGATTGAAACATTCCATTTCGATTTTATCGCGCAGCTCCGGCGCGGCTCGCATCGTTTCTTTCGATTCGATAAACTCGACGCCGACCATCAAACCCAAACCGCGAACATCGCCGATACAGTCGTATTTTTGCATCAACCCGCGCAAACCTTCCTGCAAATATTCACCGACGACACGGGCGTTTTCGGTCAAACCGTTTTCCAATAATTCAATCGTCTTTAATGCCGAAGCGATACAGACCGGATTTCCGCCGAACGTCGAAGCGTGCGCTCCCTTGTGCCAGTCCATAATCGAGGCGCGCGCCACGCAAGCGCCAATCGGCAAGCCCGAACCGAGTGCTTTGGCGATGCAGATAATATCCGGCTCGACGCCGTAATATTCGGTTGCAAACATTTTTCCCGTGCGCCCCATTCCGCTCTGAACTTCGTCGATAACGAGCATAATGCCGTTTTCGTCGCATATTCGCCGCAGTTCCTTCAGGAAATTTTGCGGCGCGGGAACGTAGCCGCCTTCGCCCTGCACGGCTTCGACGACAATTGCCGCGACTTCCTCCGGCGGCGTCGTGGTTTTGAAAAGCGTGTTTTCAATCCAGTCAATCGTCGCTTTTGAAGCGGATTCGGCATCGACGACATCTTTAAATGGCGAACGAATGTGATTCGGATACGGAGCGTGAACGACATCGAGCGCTTGCCGCATAAAGCCGGAACGCTGCGCCTTCTTCGATGAAGTAAGCGACAACGCGCCGAGAGTTCTGCCGTGAAACGAGCCGAAAAACGATATGAATTTCTGGCGGCGCGTATGATACATCGCAAGTTTCAGAGCGGTTTCGACGGCTTCCGCGCCCGAATTGGCGAAATGCGTTTTGGTCGGTTCGCTAATCGGCACGATTTCGTCGAGCTTTTTCCCCAACGCGGGCATTTGACGGTAATAATAATCCGTTCCGCACATATGAATCAGGGTTTGCGCCTGTTTGGTAATTGCCGCGACGACTTCCGGGTGGCAGTGTCCGGTCGAACAGACGGCGACGCCCGCATTACAGTCCAGAAAAACGTTGCCGTCGGCGTCTTCAATCCAGACGCCGTAACCTTTTTCGGCGACGAGCTTGTAATCCGGTCGCGGATAAGACGGCGTAACATACTGCGCGTCGGCGCGGATAATTTCACGCGCCTTCGGTCCGGGAAGTTCAGTTTTAATAATCGGTTTTTGCAGTTGCGTGGTCGGTGTCATAAATTTTTCCTCACTCTGAAAATAAATTGCTTAATTGGTTATAAATAAATTGGGAAAAGGAAAAAATCTAGTCACCGGCGAAAAGATTTGCGCGTCGGGCGATTGGGCGAAGTTTTGCAATTGAACGCGGCGTCATATAAAAGGTATGGGAAATTACATATTTAATATACCAAAACATAAAAATAACTTCCAAAATAAAAAGCACGCCGATTTTCATCGACGTGCTTTTCGTGATTTTTCTGCCTTAAAAGCAAAAACATCAAACTACGGACGATTTGACATTGAACCGCCGCCGTTTGACATTGAACCGCCGTTCGACATTCTGCCGCCGTTCGACATTCTGCCGCCGTTCGACATTGAACCGCCGTTGCTCATCGAGCCGCCATTCGACATCGAACCGCTGTTGCTCATCGAGCCGCCGTTCGACATTGAACCGCCGTTGCTCATCGAGCCGCCATTCGACATCGAACCACCCATCGAGCCGCCGTTGCTCATCGAGCCGCCGCCATTCGACATCGAGCCGCCGCCCATCGAACCACCGTTCGACATTGTGCCGCCGTTCGACATCGAACCGTTCATCATACCGCCATTCGACATCGAACCGTTCATCATACCGCCATTCGACATATTCGACATATTCGACATATTGCCGTTCATTTTATTTGCATTGGTATTCGTATCGACTGCCGTGCAAGCCATACCTAATGCGCCCATAACTAATACTGCTGAAAGAGCTAAAGTCTTTTTCATTGTAATTCTGTCTCCTGTCTTCTTCAAAGATTATAATTATACTATCCAACTGTAATTTTGACACAGTTGTGTCCCAACATTTAATTTCGGAACATTGGACAATATAAAATTCTGTTCGGTGATAGTCAACTCCAAAAGCGTCGAAAACCCTGATTTTACAAAAAAAATTAAAGTATCTTCCAGGGAAATTGTTTTATTTGCGACCGCGCTTTGATAAACAATTGTTGACTTTGTTTAATATAAAAAGCTATCTTCAGATGTGAGCGACTTTCCTCGAATTTCTTGCCCGCGTCTTCCTTTAACTTTCGTCTTCAGATTATGAACGAATCGAAACTTTATAATTCGGCTGGCGGTAATCAAAATTATTTCGGCTACAGCTATCTTATCTTAGCCGCCGTTTCGCTGGCGGCGATTGCGGCGACATTTTTCGCCGCTAATTCAAGTCTCGGTTTTAAGACTAAAATAACGATTTTTACATTGATTGTTTTACTGTATCCGTCATTTTTTTTCGCCGTCTATCTACGGCAGAAGCGGCAGGCGCGGGAAAGCGAAAGAGAAGCGGCGCAAAATCTTTTCGATTCGGAAATCGAAGGCAGACTGCTGGCGCTCGAAGAAGCCGGCGAATTTTTCGGCTCCTCGCTTAAATCCGCCGATATGTTTCGCCTTGTCGCCAGCCGGATAAACGAATTGATTCCTTTTACGACGTGCGCGCTTTTTACCGCCAACGAAGACGGCACGCGATTGAAAGTTTCCCTGACCGCCGGAGAAAACGCCCGAACCTTAAAAAATCTGGAAATCGATTCGCACAAAGGTTTAGCCGGTAAAACATTCGTGTCGCGCCAATCTCAAATGGACGAAAAGCTCGCCTGCGACAAAAATATTTTTTCGTCCGGCGCGGCATTGGAAAACTGTAATTCGGCAATCGCCGCTCCGATTTTGCGCGGCGGCGACGCTTTCGGCGTACTTATACTCTACGGCGACGCGCGGAAAAAATATAGCCAAAATTCGCTGCGGCTTTTGGAATCGATAGTCGAGAGAGTAACGCGGCTGTTTTTAAGTTCGTTTGCTTTTGAACAAAACGTCGCCAATTCTCTGACCGACGCTTTAACCAATCTGCCGAACGAGCGGGCATTTTACCTTGTTTTGGAAAATCAAATCGCCGAATCGCAGCGTTTTCGAGAAGAACGTCCGCTGTCGGTTTTGACCGTCGATATAAAAAACTTTGCCGAATTAAACGAACGATTCGGACACGCGACCGGCGACCGAATTTTGGCTTTTGCCGCCGTCGTTATTAAAGAACAGCTCAGGCAGATGGATTTTCTGGCGCGTTCGACCGGCGACGAATTTCTCGCCGTTTTGCCGACCGCATTAAACGGAACGGCGTCGGAAATCGCGGAACGCATCGAAAAAGCGTTTGCTTCCAAACCGTTTCACTCCGCGCCGCGAGATAAAAATTACCTGCTTCTGAATTTCGGAATCGCCACGTTTTTAAAAGACGGAGAAACCGCCGGACAGCTTTTACAGTCCGCTTACCTGCACAAACAGAACGCGAAATTACCCCGAAAAAGTTCGGTACTGCTGTTTCCGAAAGAGTTTGCCGGTTAAAACTTTAAATGATTGGAAGCGAACTTTTATTCAACGACGCCCGGAAAACGGTTTTCGTCAAAATAATGCGCGAGATTGAGAACTTTTTTGTTTAATTCGACCGAGATTTCATTGTCGAAACCGACCTTTAAAGCGTTTTCGCCGAGAGAGAAAAAAATTGCTCGTTCGTTTTTCATTCGTAGCTTTCCAGAACGTCGAGAAGCGTGGCTTTTTCGGTTTCGACATCTAAAATTTTAGCGTTGTTTTCCGAGAGAAGGGAAACAATTTTTCCGAGCAAATCGTCTGCTGTTTCGCGTGTAAATTCCAGTATAAAAAAATCGGTTTTATTTATAATCGAGTAGCCGCTTGGGAATCGAGCCGAAATGTTTCGTAAATCAGCTTCGTTTATATTACTGATAAAAATTTTAACCGTTTGAGTTTGCCGGCGCGAGCGGCGCAGATTTTCCGGCGTATCGACGGCGCGAATCTCGCCTTTCGAGATAATCGCCACGCGGCTGCAAAGCGCTTCGACTTCCGCTAAATTGTGCGAAGTTAAAAGAACCGAAACGCCTTTGAGCGATAAAATCAGCTCGCGCATCGAGTCGGCGGCAATCGGGTCGAGCGAGCGCGTCGGCTCGTCGAGCAGCAGAACAGGCGGCGCGGCAAGCAGCGCGCGCGCAACCGCAAGCCGCTGTTTGTTGCCGGTTGAAAGCTCGGCAAACCGGCGTTTCGCCAAATCGGAAAGATTCAATTGAACAAAAATCTCGTCGATTCTCCGCTTCGCCGCCGCGTCTTTCATTCCGTAAAGACGCGCGAAAAATAAAAGATTCTGTTCACAGTTTATGCGCCAGTAAAAAGAACGTTCTTCGGCGGTCGCAAAGCCGATTAAAGCGCGGACTTTTACTTCATCTTCAACCGAATCGACGCCTTTGACCGAAACTTTCCCGCTCGTCGGCTGAACCAGGGTTGCGATAATTTTCGTTAAAGTCGTTTTGCCCGCGCCGTTTTTGCCGATAAGTCCGAAAATCTCGCCGTCGCCGATTTCAAACGAAACATTTTTCAAGGCTTCGACCGACGGCTTTATATTTAAATGAAAAAACTTTTTAAGACGCGGAAACGACGGCGGATAAGTTTTTGAGAGATTTTCGATTGAAACAGCGGACATAATAATGAAAGGATAAAGGATAAGTAGTCAGACGGAATTATTTGATAAATGATTTTTTGCGGAAACACGCACGCGCGCAAGTGTGTTCTTCGCTTTTACGCTTGCGCCGTTACTTTGTGCGGGCTTCCGCATTCATAAAACAATTGTGTCCGATTACTTAACAAGTAAAAATTTTGCTTCGATTTATCCTTTATTCCTTTATCTGCTCCTCTGTTTCGGGTCGAGATATTCGCGCAAGCCGTCGCCGATGAAATTAAAAGACAAAACCGTTAAAGCAATGGCGATTGCCGGAAAAAACAGAACGTGCGGCGCGTTGTATAAAATATCGATGCCGCGTCCTTCTTCAAGCATCGTTCCCCACGACGGCGCGGGCGGCGGAATTCCCAAACCCAGGAATGAAAGCGACGCTTCGGACAAGACGACGCCCGCCATTCCCAGAGATATTTGGACAATCAGCGGCTGAATCGCGTTCGGCATAATGTGCGTGAACAAAATTCTAAAGTTGCTCGCGCCCAATGCCCGCGCCGCCTGGACGAAATCGTATTCGCGGATTTTCAAAACCTGCCCGCGCATAACTCTCGCGTAACCGACCCAGCCGATAACGCACAAGGCTAAAATGAGTTTTCCCAAACCCGCGCCCAGAAATGCGACCAGCGCGATTGCCAGCAGCAAACCCGGAAACGCCAGAAAGACGTTGAAAACATAACCCGACAAAAACTTATCAAGCCATCCGCCGTAAAATCCGGCGACCGCGCCGATGAAAACTCCGACGACCGACGAGACGACGACGACGATAATGCCGACTTCCAGAGAAATCCGCGCGCCGAAAACGAGCCGCGAAAATATATCGCGCCCGAGCGCGTCCGTTCCGAAAAAATGTTCGCTCGAAGGCGCGGCGTAACGCATCGCCGTATTTATCGCCGTTACGTCGTGCGTGGCAATGAGCGGCGCGAATATCGCCGTTAAAATAAAAATGACGGCGACGCCGATTCCGATGTAGGTTAATCTATTCATTCTGTCGTGAATCGTGAATCGTTAAATGGTAAATCGAATGTTTATATACCGACAATTTACGCTTTACAAATTTACGACATTCTAATACGCGGGTCGAGACGACGATAAACCAAATCGGTCAGCGAATTTGCCAGAATATAAGTAACCGAAATCACTAAAACACAGCCTTGAACAAGCCTATAATCGCGTTTGCCGATGCCGTCGTCGAGCAGAAGCAAGCCCAAACCCTGCCAGTTGAAAATTTTTTCCGTGATAATCGCGCCAGCCAGCAGAACGCCCAACTGCAAGCCCAAAATCGTTACGACCGGAATCAAGCCGTTTTTCAAGACGTGTTTATAGACGACTTTTTTCTCGCTCAAACCTTTGGCGCGCGCCGTGCGGACGTAATCTTCGCCGAGTTCTTCGATGACGCTGGAGCGAATCATTCGGGTCAAAATCGCCGAAAGCGCCGCGCCTAAGGTTACGGCGGGCAGAATAATATCTTCCGGGTTGGCGCTGCCCGTCGGCGCGAAAATCTGAAATTTGACGGCGAAAAGATAGACCAGAAACGGACCGATAACGAATGTCGGAAGACTGATTCCCAAAAGCGCGATGAACGAAGAAAAGTTGTCGATTAACGAATTTTTATTCGTTCCGGCAAGCACGCCGAGCGGCACGGCGATGCCGACGGCGATGAGCATTGCGACAATCGCCAGTTCGATGGTCGAAGGATAACGCTCTAAAATCATTCCTAAAACCGGACGATTCGTGCGAAACGAATTTCCCAAATCGCCGGTCAAAACGCCTTTCCAGTAATCGAGATAACGATTATCCGCGCCGTTCCAGACAAAACCGTTTTCCGAATTATAGGTGAAAAAAAACGCCGGTTTATCTAATCCGTGCGTTTTATTAAAACCGGCAATCTGTTCGGGCGTCGCCTGCTCGCCTAAAATCGCCGTCGCCGGGTCGCCGGGAACTAATTCAATCAAAAGCGTAACCAAGGAAACGACCGTCCACACGACTAATAAAAGCAGCGCGGCTTGACGCAGAAAATTAAGAGCTTTGTATTTCATTTATTGCCAGTTTGCCAGCAGAATCGTTTCGGGAAAATTTTCGCGGGTTGAATTATAAAACTTTTCGTCCGCCGTTACGAATCCGCAATTTTCTCTGACGCTCAACGCCAGATAAAGCGAATCGTAAAACGTGCGCTTGTATTTAACGGCGATTTTGAAGGCGTCGTCGAAAAGCGTATCTACCGGCGTCAGAGAGAAGGAAATTTTCCTAAATCTTTGAACGGCGAAATTTGCCTCTGTCAGCTCAAGATTTTTGAAAATCAGTTTCTTCCAGACGATGTTTCCAAACTCGGCGTAAATCAAATCAGGCGCGAGAAACGAGACGTTCCCGCTTTCGTATTCGTCATAAATCAACTGCGCGATGTGCGAATCGTCTTCTTCGATAAACCATTTAACGGCAATGCCGCTGTCGATAACCAGATTTTTCATCCGCGCATTCTGTCCTCTCGGATGAGCGGCGTGCTGTCGGGCATTACGCCGTATTTATCCTTCATTTTTTTCCGAAATGCTCTGATTTCATTTCCGACTTCGCGCCGCCGTTCCAACTCGGCTTCCCATTCGGTGGCTTCTTCGTTTTCAAATCGGCTGGTTAATTCTTCAAGAAACTTTTCGACGCTCTCAATTTCGTGTTTGCGCGCCTGCTGTTCCAGAGAATTATAAATTTTTTCCGAAATATTTAATATAACGCTCATTGTTTCGCTCCTGAATGAATTGCCGCGACGCCGCCGGTTAAGTTTTTATATTCTACACCGGAAAAACCTGTTTCAGACATCATTTTCGCCAGATTTTTCTGGTCTGGAAATTTGGAAACCGAATCGGGCAAGTATTCGTAAGCGCCGCGCGAGCCGCTGACCGCGCCGCCGATTCTCGGCAGAATGTTTGAGAAATAAAATTGGAAAAGCTGTCGAAAACCGGGCAGAACCGGAGTTGAAAATTCCAGAATTACTAATTTTCCGCCTGTTTTCAAGATTCGGCGAAGCTCGATTAAACCGTTTTGCCAGTTGGAAAAATTGCGCAAGCCGAAGGCGATTGTAACAGCGTCGAAAGTGTCGTCGGCGAAAGAGAGATTCATTCCGTCGGCTTCGACGTATGGAATTTTCAATGTGTTTTTGTCGTTTTTATCAAAAGCGATTTCGAGCATCGGGCGGCAGAAATCCGTGCCGATAATTCTTGCGTTTCCCGATTTTTGCAGTTCCAGCGCCAAATCGCCCGTGCCGCACGCTACGTCTAAAACAACCGCTTCAGGATTCTTTAAAATGTCTTCGAGCTTTTGCGAAACGAGCCTGCGCCAGCGTTTATCAATATTGACGGACAGAAAATGATTCAGGAAATCATATTTCGACGCGATGCCCGAAAACATCTCGCGCACGGCTTTGGCGTGTTTCAGTTCGTCGGCGGTTCGTTCGTTCGGCATTTATTTTAATTACTTTTAATTGTTTCGGGTTTTTTTACGACTACATTGGCAATCGGCTGTTTTTGCAAATCTTCGGCGACTCTCTGAACGTCGGCAAGCGTAACATTATTTAATTTCGACATTTCGTCTTTAACCGAAACGAGTTTGAATGTTTCAACGTCGAGCCATAAATCAGCCGGATTCGACTGTATCTTTTCCTGCATCTCCGCGATTGCTTTTGCCTTCGCCGTGTCGAAATCGTTTTGTAAAATTGCCGGATAAATAAATTTGTCGTTCTTTACAAACAGAAACGAGCAGGGATTTCTACCGTCTATCGGAAGTTCTTCAATTTTATTTGCATAGCTTTCGTTTCTACGAATTACATAAACGCCTCGCAAAAGATACGGCTCGTATTTTAGCTCGCCGCGTTTCGATTCGTCTGTGTAGCACAATTGATTTTGCCGGATTTTTGAAACTATTTCGGTTGCGTAAAAATCTTTATCGTTTCTGGCGACGGCATTTATCGCCGTTCGGTTATAAGATTTTTCCAGATTCGGAACTTCGATTGTCAAAGTTTTGCTGTCGGGCGCGTCCGGCTGGCGAAAGGTCGCGGGAATTTTTTTATCGCTTTGCGTCCACGCGCCGAAAAAGCGGCGGGCGGCGCGATAAACTAAATCAGGCTTGACGTTTCCGACGACGGCGAGCGTCGCGTTGTCGGCGGTTAAAAATCTTTGCCTGGCGAGCGTTAAATCGGCGAAATCGATTTTGGCGACCGATTCGCTCGTTCCCAATTGCGGTCTGCCGTATGGGAAATCGCCGAACAGACGCCTTGCGACGGCTTGGTCGGCGACATAAGCCGGATTTTTTTCGAGTTCACGGATTTTTTCCAGATGCGCGGCGCGAACTTTGGCGGTTGTTTCCCTGTCGGTCTGAGCGTCGGTTACGGCATTGGCGAGAGTTTCGAGCATTGTTAAAAACTGGTCGTTGTTTGCCGTCGCGGTTATTTGTATAAAATCGTAATTGCTCGCAACGTCGAGACTGCCGCCTAAATCTTCGGTGAAAAATTCTTTCGCCGCGCTCGTCGGAAATAAAATGTCGGCGAGCATCGCCATCGTGCCTTCTTTGCCGAGCGTGTCGAACGCCGCACCGCTGTGAACGCGCAATTTAACGGAAACCTTCGGCGCCTGCGAATCGTCCCAGACAAGCAGCTTCATTCCGTTAAGCAGTTTTTCCTGCCGCGGCATCCTCGTTTTTGCCGTTTGAGCCGGAGAAATTTCAGCGCTCGCGAACAAAAATACAAGTAAAATCGTAAAAATTTTTATGCGGCTTTTTGTTATCATTATATTTAATTGGAAGAAGCGGTAAAGAAATTACTTTAACATTAGTTGCAGGTTGATATATCATCGGTTGTCAGGCGAAAATAAAACGCCGACCGGCATTTGAAATCCGAGGCGTTTGAAGGGAAAATTTTAGATGTCGGCGGGCATCCAGTCAAACGCTTAAAGCATCTATGATTTTGTTGTAATCTATCTATAAGTTAAGCGAATAGTTTCCCGAAAGGCTTAGCATCCTGAATAAACGCGTTATAATTAAAAACATATTTTGTGCCTGTCGATAAACGGGCGGAAGTTTGAGAGGTAAGAAAAGATGGGGAAAATAGTTAAATACTGTGCGGTGTGCGACGAAAGTTTTGCCGAAAAATTCTCCTTTTGTCCGAATTGCGGCAAAAGTGTGCAGGCGTTTGAAATGAATCCGCTCGGCGGAACAGAGCCGCCGGTCGCCGAAAAGTTAAACGTCGGCGCGGCGAACGGCAACGGCAGTTACAAAGCCGAAACGATTGCGCCGCCTGCCGCGTCGGAAATATTCGCAAAAGTTGAGCCGGTAAAAGTTTCCGAACCCGCGCCGATTTCTCCGGTCGAAAAAACGCCGGTCGTAAAAAGTAATATCGAAACGGTTTCCGGTCAAGCCAAAGCAAACGACACGGCGAAGCTGCCCGCTCCGGCTAAAGAAACAAAAGTTTTTACCGCGACAGCCGGTTCAAACGGCAACGGAAAGGCTGCTCAATCTCAAACATCGAACGACAGCTATCGAACGGTCGAAAGCCGACAATATCAAAACGCGGGCAGTTTTAACGTTACCGTTATCGAGGAGAAAAACGTCGGACGGCGCAACGCGCTGCTGCTCGGTTCTCTGCTTTTGATGCTGACGCTCGGAGCGGGAACTTTTGTTTATTCGCTCTTTAATTCCAGTTTGTCGATTGCGGCAATCGGCGACGAAAGCGGTCTGGCGATGCCGGTTGACGAAGTTGCTCCGATGAAAGTCGAAGAAGAAGCGCCGAAGCCGAAAAACGATAAAGACGCGGGCGGCGGCGGTGGCGGCGGTCGTAATGAGCCAACACCGACTTCGCAGGGAAGATTGGCGACGCAAACGGAAAAGCCTTTGATTGCGCCTGATGTATCGATTGTCCAGAAAAATTTTGAATTAAAACAGCCGGTTGCATCGACACAAGGCAAAATGCAGATTAAGCCGACCGAAGGACCGTATGGCGACCCGAATTCGAGAAGCACGCTTTCCTCTAACGGAATGGGAATGGGCGGCGGACAAGGTTCGGGCATCGGAACAGGACAGGGAAGCGGACGCGGAACGGGCGCGGGTTCAGGCATCGGTTCGGGTTTCGGAAGCGGTGAAGGCGACGGCATCGGAACGGGAAAAGGAAGCGGAAGAGAAGGAGCGGGCTTGCAACCGCCGCCGCCGCCGGCAGAGCCTAAAAAACCGGAGCCGGTCGGCGTAACCGAAAAAGTTAAGATTATATCCAAACCGCGAGCCAGCTATACGGACGCGGCGCGTCAAAATCAAGTTACCGGAACGGTTCGACTGCGCGTAACTTTCACGGCTTCGGGACAAGTCGGAAGCGTCGCGCCGGTCAGCGGATTGCCTTACGGTTTGACCGAACAGGCGATTGCGGCGGCGAAAGGAATCAAATTTGAACCGGCAAAACGAAACGGAGTTGCGACCGCGCAAACGTCGATTGTCGAATATTCATTTACGATTTACTAAAGTTAGGCGGGAAATCGAATAAAAAAAGCGAGTCAAGTTTTTGGCTCGCTTTTTTTTCATCGACGCGGTTAATTTGTTTAATCGTTCAAACCGAAAAAGTTTCTGATTGAATCGAAAATTCCGGCTTTATCGACTTTTTCCTGTTCGGGAGTTTTAATTTGAAACTGGCTGATTAACCGGCGGCGTTCTTCGACAAGACGACTGAAACTGCTGACAAGTCCGGGATTCGCTTCTAAAATCGGTTTCAAACAAAGATTATTTATCTTCAAAACTTCCGTTTCATCTTCGGCGACGACGGTCGCGGTTCTCGGCGCGCCTGTCAGCAGTCCCATTTCGCCGAAAAAATCGCCTTCGCGCAGAGTGTTCAAAGTTCGGGCTTTGCCGTCTTCATTTATTTGAGTTTTAACCGTGCCGCGATGAATGACGAACATCGAATGTCCTTCCGCGCCTTGCCGGACAATCGCTTCGCCGGGCGCGTAAACCCGCACACTGCTTGCTTCGGCGAGCTTTCCGGTTTCGTCGTCCGAAAGCGGCGCGAAGATTGAAACCGCGCTCAGGCGTTCAAAAATTTCGTCGGTCGTTTCGTCAAAAACGTTTTCCTGCGGTTTGGTTTCGATGTGAATCGTTCGGGTCGGGTAATAAAATTCGATTTTTTCGCGCTGAAACGCATACCAGACGCGCTGGCGAAGAAGCGCGTCAGTTTCGTTAAACTTCGAGTAATCTTCGAGCCAGTATTTTATTTCCCAATCGATGCCGCTGTCGCCGAAGTTTTTTATTCTGATAATCGGGCGCAGTTTCTGCGAAACGTTTTCGGCTTGGCGGACGACATCGCGGATAACTTTTATCGTCTGCGCCGGAGAATTGGCGTAGAGCGTGTTGAAATTAACCAATCGCGCGTTGAGATTGTCGCGCGGCGCAACTTCTATCGCTTCCTTTCCTAAAACGCTGTTGCTGATGACAATCAATTTATTTTGAAACGTGCGGATTTTGACGCCGCGCCACGAAATATTTTCGACTATGCCCGCGCCTTTATCGTTAATCGTAACGACATCGCCGATTTGAAATGGCTGGTCGGCTTGCAGGGCGAGACCGGCGAAAAGATTTCCCAACGTGTCCTGCAAAGCCAAACCTAAAACGACGGCGATAATGGTCGAGCCGGTGAAAATCGGCGTCAGCTTTTCGTAAGCGGTCGAATATTGAGATTGGAGAATAACGAAAAACGCGGCGACGAAAATGGCGATTGAAACGACGTTTCTGACCAGACTGGAAATTTCGCGCTGACCGGAACGCAAAAAAGTATTAAAGGCGAGATAATTTATAAAACGGACGACGGCGACAACCAGCGTCATCCAGAGAACGATTTTTATAATGCTGAAAAGATTGTCGAACAGGTTGACGGCTGTATTGCCCATCTGCTCGTCGTTTCTGCCGAAAAAACCGACGACGTATTTCTTGATTGTCAGCTCGATAAACGGAAAAAGTATCAGCAGAAGCGTAACCGTTCCGGCGACGGCGAGAAAAACGACAAACTTTTTTCGTAAATTGGAAGAATCCATAAACGTAGTAAATAAAGAGAAGAAACGGGACGCGGACAAACGCGGATAAAGCGGATTAAAACAGATTCTCTAAAAAAGTTTATCGGATACTTTCCTGAAATAAATTTATAAAAATCATATCCGCTTCCATCCGCCAAATCCAAGCCGCGAAGCCTACTTCGTCCGCGTCCTATTTCCTCGACTTTTCAAACCGTCTTTTAGAAAATATCAATAATCGTCTTGCCAATCAACAAAATCGAGAGCAGCGAAAGCGTTACGGCGATAAGCCACGCCAGGCAGTTATACAGAAACGAGTTGCGGTAATCGCCCATAATCTCGCGGTTTGAAGAGAGCAGAACAATGGCGACGAGAATAACCGGAAGCAGAAGCCCGTTGATAAACTGCGTAAAAAGCAATAATTTGATTTGCGGAATGCCCGGAATGAGCGCGACAATCGCGCCAATCAATATCAGAGACGTAAAAATGCCGAGAAAAATCGGCGCTTCACGAAACGAATGCGACAAACCTTTTTCAAATCCGAGCGCTTCGCTGACCGAATAAGCCGTCGCCAGCGGCAGAACGCCCATCGCCAGCATCGCCGCGCCGAACAGACCGACACCGAACAGATATTTGGCGTATTCTCCGGCGACGGGCGCGAGGGCTTCGGCGGCTGTGGCGGCGGAATTTATTTCGGTAATGCCCTGTTTATTTAATGTTGCGGCGGTTGAAATAACGATAAACGCGGCAATCAGACAGGCGAACAGCGTTCCGACAATGGCATCGGCGCGAACGAGCGGATAATCTTCTTTCGTCATTCCTTTTTCGACAACGGAAGATTGGACATAGACCTGCATAAACGGCGTAACGGTCGTGCCGATTAGAGCCATCATCGTAAAAAGATACGGCATATCGAATTGGAAGCTCGGCTTGACGACTTCGCCTGCCACTTCGCCCCAATCGGGCTTTGCCAGAATCGCCGCCGCGATGTAACAGAAAAAGACGAGCGACATCACCAGAAAAACCTGTTCGACGCGTTTTTGTGTTCCTTTGACGACAAGCCACCAGATTAAAAAACCGACAACCGGAACGGTTAAATAGCGCGATATGCCGAAAAGTTCGGACGCCTGCGCGATGCCGACGAATTCGGAAATAATAACGCCGGTGTTGGCGATAAGCAGCGCGCCCATAACTAACGCCGTCCAGCGCACGCCGAACTGCTCGCGGATTAAATCGGCTAAACCCTGTCCGGTTACGACGCCCATTCGCACGCACATCTCCTGGGCGACTATTAAGCTAATCGTCATCGGCAGAAATGCCCACAAAAGCGTGTATCCATAGCTCGCGCCGACAGTCGAATAAGTGGCGATGCCGCTGGCGTCGTTTCCGGCGTTGGCGGCGATGATTCCGGGACCCAAAACGGCGAGATAAGCGAAGAATTTATAATCGGACGCGCTCCGACGAAGACGCGCGGGCAGACGCCTTAAGTTTAGACCTAATTTTCGGAAAGAAAAGCCTGCAAGATTCATTATAATTAAGGCGTCAGCAGTCAGAAAGAATACGTGAATCAATAGTAGAAATATTCAGCCGCGTCGGAGCGCGGGCATCCTGCCCGCAATGAGCGCGGAAACGCGAACCAGTCAAGTTTAGCCAATATTGTTTTCTGGCTAAACTTGCGTTACGCCGCTCACACGGCGTTTGCGGGCAGGATGCCCGCGCTCCGACTCTTTTACTAAACCGACCGCTGAACGGAAGTTTGAATATAACGCGATTGCCGGTGAGATAAAAGTTTGAAAAGACGGAAACTTTGAAAAATGCGATTGTTGCAATTTCAAACGGTCGGCTCTAAACTTAAACCATTGATTTACACGCAGTTTAACAATTCTGTTAAGGCTTTTTGAGGGAAACGAAAATCTATATGACACACAATCTTTTTAATACCAGACAAACATTCAAAACGGGCGACGGCGGCGAGGGAACATTTTACTCGCTTCCGCAATTGGAGCGCGAGGGCGTGGCGAAAGTTTCGCGTTTGCCGATATGTATCCGCATCGTGCTGGAATCGGTTTTGAGAAACTTCGACGAGAAAAAAGTGCAGGAGAAAGATGTTCGCAATCTGGCGAATTGGGAAGCGGGCGGCGAGCGCGCCGAAGAAATTCCGTTTACCGTCGCTCGCGTGATTTTGCAGGACTTTACAGGCGTTCCGCTGCTCGTCGATTTGGCGGCGATGCGTTCGGCGGTTGCGCGAATGGGAAAAGATACGAAATTAATCGAGCCGCTCGTTCCGGTCGATTTGGTCATTGACCACTCGGTTCAGGTCGATTACGCGGGCAGCGAAACGGCGTATCAGAAGAATATGGAAATCGAGTTTCGGCGCAACGAGCAGCGTTATCGTTTTCTAAAATGGGGAACGCAGGCATTTAACGGTTTTTCGGTCGTGCCGCCGGGCATCGGCATCGTCCATCAGGTCAATCTCGAATATCTCGCCAAAGGCGTTTTCGAGCGCGGCGGCGTATATTTTCCCGATACTTTAGTCGGCACGGATTCGCACACGACGATGATAAACGGTCTGGGAATCGTCGGCTGGGGCGTCGGCGGAATCGAAGCCGAAGCCGCGATGCTCGGGCAGCCGGTTTATATCTTAACGCCCGATGTCGTCGGCGTTCACCTGTCGGGCGAACTGCCGCAGGGCGCGACGGCGACGGATTTGGTTTTGCGCGTAACCGAAATGCTCAGAAAAGCGAAAGTCGTCGGCAAATTCGTCGAATTCTTCGGCGAAGGCGCTTCATCTTTGCACGCGACCGACAGAGCGACGATAGCGAATATGGCGCCCGAATACGGCGCGACGATGGGCTTTTTCGGCGTTGACGAAAAAACGCTCGATTATTTCCGGGCGACGGGACGCGACGAATCGCAGATTGAAACGATTCGTAATTACTACACGGCGCAGGAAATGTTCGGCATTCCGCAAATGGGCGAAGCCGAATACACGCAGGTTTTGGAATTGAATCTCGCCACGATTACGCCGTCGGTTGCCGGACCGAAACGCCCGCAGGACAGAATCGAACTTTCAAATCTCGACGACCGTTTTAACGAGCTTTTCTCGCAATCGACTGCCAGCGGCGGTTACGGCAAGCCGTCCGAAGAATTAAAACAGCGTTTTATGGTAACGATGGGCGCGAAATCGGCGGGAACGGTTGCGGGCGGCGGCGGTCAAAATCCGAATTCCGTGCCGCTGCCTGTTCAGAATCTTCCCGTTCAGAGCGATTTGGTCAGCACGAAAAACACGAACATTACGACCGAAATCGAAATGATGAACAATCGCCCGACGCCCGACCGCGTTGATATGTCGGACGAAGATACGCCGATAACGCATACTTCAATCGGACACGGCGATGTTTTGATTGCGGCAATTACGAGCTGCACAAATACATCAAATCCGTCGGTAATGCTGGCGGCGGGAATCGTCGCTAAAAAAGCCGTCGAAAAGGGAATGAAAGTTCCCGATTACGTCAAAACTTCGCTCGCGCCCGGCTCGCGCGTCGTTACCGAATACTTAGAAAAAACCGGCTTGCAGACTTATTTAAATCAAATCGGCTTTAATCTCGTCGGCTACGGCTGCACGACTTGTATCGGCAATTCGGGACCGCTCGACGCCGGAATCGAAGAAGGCGTTGTCGAAAACGATTTAATCGCCGCGTCCGTGCTGTCGGGCAACCGCAACTTTGAAGCCCGCGTTCATCAGAACATCAAAGCGAATTTCCTGATGTCGCCGCCGCTCGTCGTCGCATATGCTTTGGCTGGAACGGTTATCAAAGACGTTTATCTCGAACCGCTCGGCAAGGACAAAGACGGCGGCGATGTTTTCTTAAAAGACATCTGGGCGTCGCTCGACGAAGTAAAAGAAGTTTTAGAGGCGGCGTTCGAGCCGGAAACTTATAGACGACTCTACAGCGATTTCGCCGAACAAAATCCGTTGTGGAACGATGTGCCTTCGACGACCGGCAGCGTTTATCAATGGGATACCGATTCGACATATATTCAAGAGCCATCGTATTTTGAGGATTTCTCAATGGAGACGGGCAAATTTACCGACATAAAAGAAGCGCGCGCGCTGGCAATCTTCGGCGATTCGGTAACGACCGACCATATTTCGCCGGCAGGTTCGATTAAACCGAGTTCGCCCGCCGGACTTTATTTGCAGGAACACGGAGTAGAGCCGATGAACTTTAATTCCTACGGTTCAAGGCGCGGAAACGACCGCGTGATGGTGCGCGGCACGTTCGCCAACGTCCGCATCAAAAACCAAATGGTCGCGCCCAAAGAAGGCGGCTTTACCTGTTTTCAGCCCGAAGTTGAGGAAATGAGTATCTACGACGCGGCGATGAAATATGCCGAATCGAATACGCCGCTCGTCATCTTCGCCGGTCAGGAATACGGAACGGGTTCGTCGCGTGATTGGGCGGCGAAGGGAACGAAGCTGATGGGCGTCAAAGCCGTCGTCGCCCAATCGTTCGAGCGCATACACCGCTCGAATCTCGTCGGAATGGGCGTTCTGCCGCTTCAATTCAAAGAAGCGGATTCGGCGCAGTCGTTAAAGCTCGACGGCACGGAAACATTCGATTTAACCGGACTCGAAAACGTCCAAATCAAACCGCTGCAAGCGGCGACTCTGCACATAACCCGCGCCGACGGCACGACGCAGGACGTTCAATTGACGCTTCGCATCGACACGCCCGTCGAAGTCGAATATTACCAGCACGGCGGCATTCTTCCGTTCGTTCTACGGCAATTGATAAATCAGTAGAAGATAACGGTGAAGGGCGAGTGATGAGTTAAAGAATTTGGCTTAAAGCCTCTTTGAAATTCTCAGTTCCGTTAGGAGCGGAATGTTTGTAGCTTTGATTTACGTTGAATTGTCAGAGTTCCGTAGTAACGACATACTTATGTCGTTACTACGGAACTTAACCGGTTAATTACTGCGATACTACAAACATTCCGCTCCCACGGAGCTATTTGCCGAATTTTCAAACAGGTTCTTTCATTCGCCATTAAACATTTTCCATTATAAAAATCTATGTCTGCTTTGCCCTTAAAAAAACACGTTTATTCCCTGGAAGAATACGCCGAGCTTGAAAAGGATTCGGAAGAACGGCTCGAATATTTCGACGGCAATGTTTGGAGTATGGCGGGCGCATCGCCGACGCACGAAGAAATTGTCATTAATACGGCGGCGGAACTTAAAAACAACCTGCGCGGTAAAGGCTGCCGTATTTTCGGGTCTAACCTGCGCGTCAAAGTTCTGGTCTATAAACCGTATCGCTATCCCGATGTTACGGCTTTGTGCGACGAACCCGTTTATGAAGATTTTCACGGCTTGCAGGTTTTAATTAATCCGGCGTTAATCGTCCAGATTCTCTCGCCGTCGACCGAAAGTTTTGACGAGGGCGACAAATTTACTTATTACAAATCGATTGAAAGTTTCACCGAATATCTTTTAATTTCACAGGAACACCCGCGCGTTGTTCTGTTTACGAAACAGGACGCGAAGACGTGGCTGCACCGCGAATATAATTCTTTGACCGAATCGGTTCATTTATCTTCTTTAGACTGCGAGCTGCGTTTGTCGGAAATATATCTCGACATCGAGTTTCCAAAACCGGCGCGCCCGCGCTTTCCGTTCGAGCGCGAAGAGTTTCGATAAGGCGTCTCTGCGTAAAATCTTTTATTACGCCGCTCAAAAATGAAAAGGTCTGACAGCTTCGACTGTCAAACCTTTTTTATTTTCGAGCGGCGTAACCGCCATTTAAGTTTTTACAAAATCGGCTGCAAACCGGGAGAACCGGCAAGTTCCGTGAACCGCACCGGCACAGCGCCGTTGACGCGTTCGCGGTCTTTTCTCAATTCATACCATTTATCGCAATCGGCGCAATGATAAAACTTGGACGCGTCGCTCGCCGCCGAATCGAATTCGAGCTGATTACTGCAATGCCAACAGTTCATAAAACTTTCCTCCCTGATGTGTAGTGAAGCCATTTTAGCATTAAATCTTTTGAGATACCAAACTTTTTCGGGAAGAAAATCGAAAGCGCGTTCCGCATTTATAAATCGAGAGAATAAAAAAAGACCGGCTTGCTTATCTGCCGGTGTCGATTCGGCGTGCCTTTCTCAATCTCGTTAATGCCTGCGCCGAGCGTCGCAATTTACTGCTTGTGCCGGAGATTTACGTCAAAGGGAAAAAGGGAAACAGCGTCAGACCCGACGGTGTTCTGAAGAACGAGACGCGCTTTGCATCAACCGGGAGCGCGGGCATCCTGCCCGCAAAGATTGCGCGAGCAATCTAAAAACGCTTCGTAAAACTCAACGTCGATTTTTATCTAAAACTTTGCCAATGCCTGCGCGTTTAAGAGCGGGCAGGATGCCCGCGCTCCCAGTGAAAAATCGCCTCGCTAGACATTCTTTAGCTAATTCGATAAATTCAAACTTGCTCTTTCGGATTGAAAAATCGCGCTGAGGTGGCGTAATCGGTAGCCGCGCCGGTCTTAGAAGCCGGTGGAGAAATCCGTGCGAGTTCGAGTCTCGCCCTCAGCACCAAAAATCAATTACGAATTAACGAATGAGCGAATTACGAATTAACATATAAATAATAAAAACGAACGATTACGATTTATCGATTAAGAATTTACGGGAAAACAACAGTGATTTAACTCGTAATTCGTAATTTGAAATTCGTAATTTACAAAACTAAATGAATACAGAACTAATCGACGTTTCGCCGACCAGAAAGGAAATAAAAATCGAGATTGAACCGCAGGCGGTCAAACAGGCTTACGATAAGGTCAGCCGCAAATACGCGCAGGGAGCGCAGGTTGCCGGTTTTCGCAAGGGAAATGCGCCGCTCGACGTTGTGCGGATGCGTTATAAAGAAGAAATCAACAACGAAACTTTGCAGGAAATCGTCGCGGACAAAGTAACCGAAGCGATTCGGGAACACGATTTGACGCCGCTCGTCCAGCCCGAACTGCATCTGGACGACGCCGAGAATATTAAGCTGAACGGCTCGCAGCCGGTTACGCTCCACGCTCATATAGAAGTGATGCCGGAGATTCCGACACCCGAATACAAAGGTTTAGAAGCGACGCGCCGCGTTAAACCGACGGATGACGCGGACATCGATAAATTTATCGAAGCCAGGCGACAGGAACAATCGTCGCTGATTCCCGTCGAAGGACGCAAAGCGCAGGACGGCGACACGCTGATTGTCGATTTGGAAGGCGCGTTTCCCGATGAACCCAATAGCGAACCGATAAAAGCCGACGATTTAGAGATAACTTTGGGCGACGCGAACATCGAGAAATCGTTCACCGAAAATCTCGCGGGCGTCGAAACCGACGAGGAAAAGGAATTTACCGTCGCCTATCCCGAAGATTTCACGTCTCCGGCGCTTGCCGGCAAAACCGTTCGTTATAAAGCGAAAATTAAATCAATCGGCACAATGGAACTGCCCGAAGCCGACGACGAATGGGCGCAAAGTCTCGGCGAAGATTTCGAGTCGATGCAGGATTTACGCGAAAAACTCCGCGCCGATATGGAAATTCACTCGAAATCGAACGCCGACGCCGCAATTCAAAACGAGTTGATTGCAAAGCTAATCGAAAATCACGCCTTTGAAGTTCCGAACGCGCTTATCGAAAATCAGGCGCGTAATCTTCTGAACAACTTCGCGCAGGATATGCAGCAGCGCGGCATCGATATAAACAAAGTCGAACAGGAATTCGTTCGTATGGCTTACGAGCAAATGCGCGGGCAAGCCGAAAGAGACGTGCGCGGCGCGATGCTCCTTGAACGCGTGGCGGAATTAGAAGACATCGACGTAACCGGCGACGACATCAACGAAGAAATCAACCGAATCGCCGCCTATTACCGCACGACGCCCGACGAAATCCGCCAATCTTTAAGTCAGCAGGGCGGCGAAGAAAATATCGCCAACAGCCTGCGGACGCGCAAAGCCGTCGAAGCTCTGACGGCGAACGCCGACATTACCGACGGCGAATGGATTGACGAAAATCAAGCTGCAATCGAAGCGGCAAGTGCGGAAACTCCGGCGGATAATACGGAATCCGCAACCGACGCGCCGGAAGACGCGCCAAAAGAAAAGAAACCGAAAGCCGCAAAGAAAACATCCGAAACAGCGGACGCGAGCGAGCCGAAAGCCGGAAAGAAAAAAGCCGAAAAGAAAGGCAAAGAGACTTAAATAAAAGTTTCGCCCGACGTTCCTTTTTAATGCGCGGCGATTTGGCAAACGAGAAGATAAGTTGTAGAATCTGAATTCGTCGGCAACAGCCGTTTGTTTCAACAACTTATCTTCTTTAGGTTAAAGTAATCCTTAAACGACGAAACTCTGAATCGAAGAGTTTACAAAAGAGAGAAAAAAACTATGTTAGTACCTATGGTTGTCGAACAAACATCGCGCGGCGAACGCGCTTTCGACATATTTTCACGCCTTCTGAAAGACAGTATTATTTTTATCGGCACGCCGATTGATGACCAGATTGCAAATTTGATTGTCGCTCAACTTCTATTTCTCGAAGCCGAAGACCCGGAGCGCGATATTAACCTTTATATCAACTCGCCGGGCGGTTCGATTACGGCAGGAATGGCGATTTACGACACGATGCAGTTTATCAAAAACGACGTAACGACGATTTGCGTCGGACAATGCGCTTCGATGGGCGCGCTGCTTTTAACGGCGGGCGCGAAAGGCAAACGCTTCGCTCTGCCGCACGCCCGTGTTCTGATTCATCAGCCGTCGGGCGGCGCGCAGGGACAGGAAACCGACGTTCGCATTATGGCGCAGGAAATTTTGAGAATGCGCGAAATGACCTCGCGCATCATCGCTCAACACAGCGGGCAAGCCTACGAGCAAGTCGAACTCGATGTCGAACGCGACCGCATTATGTCGGCGATTCAAGCTAAAGAATACGGCTTGATTGACGAAGTTATCGAACACCGCGAGAAATGAGTTGAGAGTCCCGGATAGTTCCAGAAAGTTACAGAGTTAGAAGAATGTAATTCTGTAAACGTCTCAAACTTCCTTCAACTATCTGGAACTGTCTGTGAACTCCAAATATGATAAGAAGACCTGAAGAAATCCTGCACTGTTCGTTTTGCAGCAAACTACAAAGCACAACCAGAAAAGTGCTAGCCGGACCGGGCGTCAATATTTGCAGCGAATGCGTTGATATTTGCGTCCAGATAATTAACGACGACAAACAAGCTGGATCGATAGACGAAAATAAATCAATCTCTGAATAATTATGATTCGACGACCCGAAGAAATCCTCCGTTGCTCTTTTTGCGGGAAATCGCAGAACGAAGTCAAAAAGCTCATCGCCGGACCGAGCGTCTATATCTGCAATGAGTGCATCGACATCTGCAACGAAATAATCAACGACGACGAGCAGGCGGAAGCGGCGACGGTGCGCTCGGCGCTGCCGAAACCGCAGGAGATAAGCGCCTTTCTGGACGAATACGTTATCGGTCAGGACGAAACGAAAAAGCGTCTCTCGGTCGCCGTCTATCAGCATTACAAGCGCATCGAAATGATGAAGCATCGTCAGGATGTCGAGCTTCAGAAATCGAATATTCTTCTTATCGGTCCGACCGGAACAGGGAAAACACTGCTCGCGCAGACAATGGCGCGGATTTTGAGCGTTCCTTTCTGCATAGTTGACGCGACGACTTTGACCGAAGCCGGTTACGTCGGCGAAGATGTCGAAAATATTATTCTCAGGCTTCTCCAATCCGCCGGAAACGACGTTGAAAAAGCGCAGCACGGCATTATCTACATCGACGAAATCGACAAAATCTGCCGCAAGGACGATAACCCGTCAATAACGCGCGACGTATCGGGCGAAGGCGTTCAGCAGGCATTATTAAAAATTCTCGAAGGCACGATTGCCAACATTCCGACCGGCGGCGGACGCAAACATCCGCAGCAGGAATTTATGCCCGTCGATACGACCAACATATTATTTATCTGCGGCGGCGCGTTTATCGGTTTAGACCGTGTTGTCGAAAAGCGTTTCCGCAACAAATCGCTCGGCTTTCAGGCGGAAATCAAATCGAGCAAGGAGCGGCAAGAAGACGCAATCGACAAACTTGAGCCGGAAGATTTGATTCACTACGGCTTGATTCCCGAATTCGTCGGCAGACTTCCCGTGCTGGCGACTCTGCACGAACTCGACGTTGCCGCGCTCGTTCAAATTCTGACCGAGCCGAAAAACTCGCTTATAAAGCAGTATCAGCGCAAATTCGAGTTCGACAATGTTCGTCTGAAATTCACCGACGACGCCATCAAAGCCATCGCCAATCAAGCCTTCGAGCGAAAAGTCGGCGCGCGCGGGCTGATGATGATATTGGAAGAAATCCTGTTGCAGCCGATGTATGTTCTGCCGTCGCAGAAAAAGGTCAAGGAATTAGTAATCACAAAAGATATGGTCGAACGCAAAACGCCGCCGCTCGAAGTTGTACGAGATGTCGAAGAAGCGGCGTGATTATTCTTTGTTTTAGAAAAAGAAAAGGGACGAGAAGTATTTCTCGTCCCTTTTCTTTTGAGAATTATCAAGTTCCCGCTTTTATTAACGGAGAAAAGCATTCGACGTCGGCTTATCTTCGCTTAATCCAAACTTGAAGATATTGAACCCGTCTTTGCTCTTTAGCTGATACCAATTACCTTCATTCGGGCGATATACCGATATATCCGTTTTTCCGTCTCCGTCATAATCCGCCGGTGTCGGCAAATCCGTCGATATTCCGAATTGTGTAACCGTATATCCGCCGCTTTGTGTTGCTATATACCAGTTGCCTTCATTCGGACGATATACCGCTATATCTGTTTTGCCATCGCCGTTGTAATCTGCCGGAACGGGTTTGTCCGTCGATATTCCGAACTTCGTGCTTGTGTATTGTTTGCTGTCCGAATTGTAGATAAACCATATTCCCGAAGAAGGTCGATAAACGGCTATATCGGTTTTGCCGTCTCCGTTGTAATCAGCCGGAACAGGTTTGTCTTCGCTCGCTCCGAATTGGACGAGGCTGTATTGATTGGTTTCCGTGTTTAAGATAAACCACAAACCGGAAGACGGACGATAAACGGCAATTTCCGCTTTGCCGTCTCCGTTATAATCGGCGGGAACGGGAAAATCTTCGGCTAATCCGAATTGAACATACTGAACGCCGCCTGAGCTTTTCATAATATACCAGGTGCCGTTCTCAGGACGAAAAACGGCGATGTCGGTTTTGCCGTCGCCGTCGAAGTCGGCGGGAACTATTTTGTCGGTCGATAATCCGAATTGGGTGTAATTAACACCGCCGCCGGAATTTAAGATATACCAAACCTTGTCGGACGGTCGAAAGAGCGAAATGTCCGCTCGTCCGTCTCCGTCATAGTCGAAAAACGGTTTACGCGGGGCGACGGTTGGAGCGGAAATTGTTACTTCAAACGCGCCGCGACCGTAGCTTGCCGCCTGTAGAAGACCTGTGCCGGGCTGCATTGTAAGCAGGCAAGACAAAGTTCTGAGGTATAATGAAGGAATGAAAGTGCCAACAAAATTTGTCAAAACTTTGTCTGAAGAAGAACATAGCAGACTAAGCAGGAATCATCAAAGAGACGAGAATTTTC
>JAABUN010001583.1_pt1 | contig 48644 bp, 45 predicted proteins | sample 5559311 | NCBI WGS metagenome assembly JAABUN01 (sample SAMN10711877, study PRJNA513370) | rock metagenome | isolation source: Antarctica rocks | place: Antarctica: Victoria Land, Siegfried Peak sud
TCTGCCGGGTGCCCTTCCTGAGCAGGTGAATCGATCCTTCGCAAGAACGATTCTCCCTGTCCCACAGGGCATCCGGTGCTACGACCCGCCCGGCCACCTCAAATCAACCGGTGGATCGGGGCTCAGCGCGGGGCGCTTCGCCTGGGTGCGGCCTCAATCTGCGTCGGTGTTGGTGGTTGTGTCTGCGTTTTCCCCCCGTTGGTGCTGCCACCTGGATCGGATGAGCGCCGTCTGCCTGCCTGCGCGGGTGGACGCGGGTTCGGTGCGTAAGGCGTATCCGGCCAAGCATGCGAGGATAATTTCCTCACCGTCGTGCAATGTAAGACTAGGGGAATAGTAGGTTATACCCACCATGTTTGATCCGTGATCGATCAACTCGATCTCCTTGATAGACGGCCAGGGAATCTCTTGTCGCTTGAACACACCGTGGTACACGAGCGATCGGTCGGTCAGGAGCACGCGTCGAAAGGGTATCCGCGCGACGAGCCAAATGCTGGGTACGCCAACGACAAGGGCTAGGATCAGGGCAACGGGATCTCGCCCCTCGTACCAGAATACGAAGGCCTCGACGCCACCGAGAAGCACGCCTGTCAGCGCGAGTGGCCATGTAAGAAGAGCCCATGGCGACCAGAGTGTCTTGGATGCGTACTCACTCGGGGTCGATTTCTGGTCTATGGTCACGCTCTCCTTGCTGCTAGCGCCCGACATCACGCGGGAGTGCGAAGAGCCCCTTACGTCGAGGCGCCGAGCACAGAGTCGATGGCACGCTTGACTCTTGAATAGGTTAATGGCGTGAGCCATGACTGTCGTCCGTTCACCAGCCCCAACAATTCGTACATGAATTGGCTAGACCCAAGGAGTGGGAGTTTCCCGAGATCCTGGAGTCGTTCGAAGATCGCTTCCTGCGCGTCAAGTGCTGGGTACGGGAAGGGTGCCCCTTGAGGCTTACCGAGGCGGTAGGTGACTTGACGTGACATAGCGGAGACATGGACGAACAAGTAGGGCTCTCTCAGATTGCCTGGCGTGAGCAAGTCCAGAAGCCATAGCCCTTTGATTGCACTGGTATGCGAAGGGCCGCGCGCAATGAGGCCCCAAACGTTGCCCCACTCATATTTAACCACGGCGTTTCGAGAGTCCACGATCGTAAACCCGTCAGAGGTGAAATGACAATTGGCCCCTCCCTCACCCTCAAGCCAGCATTTCGATGGTGAGGCGATAAGGCAAGCTAGTTTGTGCTGCATATCGTCGCTCCTACGTGCCGAAGGCCATGCGGTTGGCCCAGCGGCTTCGTGTGCACGCATTATTCGCTCAGAGCCACCTGTTGCCGCCAGCGCGGTGTTGGTCCTGAAGGTCTTGATGTACCTGCCGCCGCGCCAAATACCACCGACGCGGGCTATTGCGAAGCGAGACCCTCCAGCGACGGTAGCCGAGCTCCACCTCTTGCCTGCGCTGCACCCGCGGCATTCGTTGTATGCCTTGTGTCCAGGTACTCCGGCTGCAGCCGCGGTGGCAAACGCACATCCGAGGAGAGCTGAGAACACGCAAACACCAACGGCGATCCAGTCCGCATTGTCGTAGGCGAATTTCCAATCGGTTTGCCGACACAAGACCAACCGTATTTATTCTTCTTCTTTTTTCTCTCTCCGTCCAGATCCGAAGAATTGACGGGGTCGCTCGGGTATGCGTAGGTGGTGTCATTTCCGCCGTAGGCGGGGTCGGTGCTGGTGAAGAGTTCCGCCACGGGGTTGTAGAGGCGGGCTCCCATGAGGGTGAGGCCGGCGGGGGTGTCGGTGGAGCGTTCGGCGGTGCCGTGCCAGCCGTAGCCGGCGGGGGTGTACGCCGTCGGCGGGTGCGGGGCCCGTGTTGGTGGTGCGGGGGTTGCCGTATCCGTCGGTGTTTTTCCAGGAGTCGATCCCGGCCGCGCCAGGGAGGGTGGTTCCGGTACTGGGGAGGGTGGTGGCGGCGGTGATGTCGCCGTGCAGGTTGGGCAGCGTGACGTCGACGGCGGCGGTTACCGTCGCGACCAGCCTGGCTCCGTCGCACCACTTGATCCTCGACAGCAGCCAGCGGCCGCATCAGGCGATCGTGCGGATGAGCTTCTTGTTGACGAACTCCTCGATCGCGTAACGCCCGAGCTCACGACCGAAGCCGGAGCGCTTCACGCCGCCGAAAGGCAGCTCGGCACCGTCGGCGTTGACGCCGTTGATGAAGACCATGCCGACGTCGAGTCGGTCGGCGATGCGCTGGGCCTGCTCGGGATCGGTGGTGAAGACGTAGGAGCCCAGCCCGAAGGGCGTGTCGTTGGCGACGGCCACCGCCTCGTCCTCCGAGGCGACCTTGAACACCATCGCCACGGGTCCGAAGAGCTCCTGGTGGAAGACGGGGTTGTCGGGTGAGACGCCCTCCAGGACGCCGCCAGGATAGAAGGCCCCGTGAGGCTCACCTGAGCTCCGCAGGACCGCGCCGGCGCTGACGGCCTGCTCAACCTGGGCGCCCAGGTTCGCGGCAGCCAGCTCGGAGGACAGCGGCGAGTCGAGGTCGCCAGCCGTCATCTTGGCGGTGAACCGCTGGAGGAAGTCGTCGTAGAGGTCGTCGATGACGATCATCCGCTTGCCGGCGTTGCAGGCCTGGCCGGTGTTGCCCACGCGAGCCTCGATCGCGGCGTCGACGGTGGCGTCGAGGTCATCGGAGCTCATGACGATGAACGGGTCGGAGCCGCCGAGCTCGAGGACCACCTTCTTCAGGTTGCGTCCCGCGATCTCCGCGACCGCGGCGCCGGCCCGCTCCGAGCCGGTGAGCGACACGCCCTGGACCCGTGGGTCGGCGATGACGTCCGCGACCTGCTCGTTGCTGGCGTAGATGTTGACGTAGGCGCCTTTGGGGAATCCGGCGTCACAAAAGATCTGCTGGAGCGCAGCGGCCGACGCCGGGCACTGCGGGGCGTGCTTGAGGAGAATCGTGTTTCCCAGCGCCAGGTTGGGAGCAGCGAACCGGGCCACCTGGTAGGCCGGGAAGTTCCAGGGCATGATGGCCAGCAGCACGCCGAGCGAGGTACGCCTGATGAGGGCCGAGCCGCTCCCCTCGAGCAGTTCGATGGGCTCATCGGCAAGGAACGTCTCCGCGTTGTCGGCGTAGTACTCGTAGATCGCGGCGCAAAACTCGACCTCGCCGACCGCTTCCGCGCGAGGCTTTCCCATCTCGCGGATCATGATGTCCGCGAGCTCCTCCTTGCGCTCGAGATGGAGCTCGCCGACTCGGCGGATCAGCCCGGCACGCTCGGCGACCGTCGTGGTGCGACCCCAGCGGGCGTGGGTCGCCTGGGCCGAGGCGATCGCCTCTTGCACCTCCTCGTCAGTGGCGGTCGGGTAGGACTCGGGATCGGTCTCGCCGCGGGGGTCGCGTACGGCGTACATGGTCATGGGGCCTCCAACTGTCGGACGGAGCGAGGAGCTCGGCTCGGTGGGCGCGTTCATTCCACGGAGGAGCCGTTCCCTACCCCGACATTGGATAGTCTGACCAACATAGCCTGCTCGCCTTCGTCACTGGCGACCCCGAAACTCCCCATCGAGGCGTGGGCTTACGCCGGGGCGGTCTGGACGACCTCGGGACGGTAGCTCTCAATGATGTCGTTGAACTCGGTGCGCTCTCGTACGGGCACGCCCAGGAACATCAGTGTGGCTTAGGTGAGCATCAATGCTGGCCGGGCTTACGCTACGACTGCGTAGCATAGTGTGCTTCCATGTCGTCAAAAGGGACGCGGCCTGCGGTCCAGAGCTCGTCGCCGCCCAAGGCTCCCTACACGCTCATCAACCGGGTGATGAGGTGGTTGCTGTCCTCACCGCGCCGGGCACGTCGGGTGGGGGAGCACCTGCTGCTGCTGCACCTGACCGGTCGCAAGACCGGGCGGTCCGTGCAGATTCCGGTGGCCTTCCGGGTGCAGGGCCACGACAGGCTGATGGTGCTGACGAGCTCGGTGTGGCGGGTGAACCTGCGCGGACGACCCGAGGTCGAGGTCACTTTGAGGGGTGTGAGACAGCCGGCGTCAGCCGAGCTGGTGGAAGACCCCGACGCGGTGGCCACGGTGTACCGGGCCCTGATCGAGGAGGCTGGTCACGACAAGGCCGGCCGCAGGATGGGCATCCGGATCAACGTGGACCGCGTCCCGACGCACCAAGAGCTGGTGGATGCTGCCAGCCGTGACGGTTTGTCGCTGGTGTACCTCACCCTAGCCTCAGCTGGATGACGCAGGGCCCGGTCCTGGTCGTCGGGGCGTCAGGGAACCTCGGGGGTGCGGTCGTCCGTGCCCTGCTGGCGAAGGGAAGGCGGGTGCGGGCAGCCGGAACCGATGTCAACGCTTTGGAGAAGGCGTTCCCTGCCGCCGAGGCTGTGCGGCTCGACCTGCACCAGCCCACCTCCTTCGGGCCGGCCCTGGACGGGGCTGCTGGTCTGTTCCTGATGCGCCCCCCGGCGATCTCCAAAGTCGGGCCGACCCTCAACGCCCTGTTGGACGTGGCCGGGCAGAGTGGGGTCGATCACGTGGTGTTCTCCTCGGTCACGGGGGCGGACACGAACCGGGTCGTCCCGCACCACCGGGTGGAGAGGCACCTGCACGCCTCGAGCCTGTCGTGGACGATCCTGCGCCCGGGGTTCTTCGCCCAGAACCTCGCCGACGCCTACGCCGCCGACATCGTGCGCTGCAACCGCATCTACCTGCCTGCCGGACACGGCCGTGCCGCCTTCGTCGATGTGCGCGACATCGGCGCTGCCGCAACGGTGGTGCTGGCCGAACCCTGCGCCCACGCAGGAAAGGGATACGCACTCAGCATCGTGGGCTACGCACGCCACCTGCGACGGCAGGGTATGCCGGTCCCGCGGGTGCTCGTGCAGACGATCCTGCACACCGGACTGCGCTACGGCCAGGGCGAGAGCCTCGACCCGGCGCTGGAACGTCTGCTGGGCCGCCCACCCACTTCCCTGCAACAGTACGTGCACGACCACCGCTCCACCTGGACGTGATGGTGCGCGTGCGAGCAGACCCGCGGATGGCGCGGTCCCGCAACGCCGTCATCGCCGCGACGGTGCAGCTGCTGGCAGAACGCGGGATCACCGCCACGACCATCGAGGCGGTCGCGGAGCGCTCTGGCGTCGCCAGGACCACCATCTACAGGCAGTGGAGGGGTCAGCCGGATCTTGTCCTGGACGCCTTCGGCACGCTCGTGCATGCGCCGGCGGACCCCGACACCGGCATCCTGCGCGCAGACCTGCTCGATCTTGTCGGTGGACTGGCGCAGGCCATGAACACCGGCCCCGGGACCGGTCTCATGGCCGCACTCATCGACGCGGCAGAACGCGACCCCGCCTTCGCTGCCCTGCACCGGCGCGAGGCCACCCGACGTCACCAGGTGGTACGAGACGCCATCACGCGCGGGATCGGCCGGGGCGAGCTGCCTGCCGGCACCGACGCCGGCGAGGTGCTGGACCTGCTCGCCGGCCCGGTGCTCTACCGGCGCATGGTCTCCGTCGGCGCGGTGGACCCCGCGTTCGCGCACCGGGTCGTGGACCGCGTCCTGGCCGCCTACGGAGGGCATCGACAGGGCATCTGAGCCGCCAACGGGCTGGCGAACGGATGATCTCCGCGCTTCGCCACGTCGAGCCGCACAATCACGACGTAATCTCTGACCAGGTTGCCGTCTTGGTACCCGCCGGACAGGGAGGTGTAGTGCGCCGATCCACCACAGCGGTAGAGGGCATCAACGCGGACGACCTGCTGTCGCTCCTTCGGCGCGAGACCTCCGCCCTGCACGACCACGTCGAGGACGTCACCGACCTACCCGGCGCCGTCCGCTCGCACAGCGACTACGTCGCTCTGCTGCAACGGTTCGGGTTTGTGTACGGGCCCCTGGAGCAGCAGCTGGGCGCTGCGAGGTGGGAGGAGAGCTGGGCTCGCATCGGGATCGATCTGGCTCAGCACCGGCGTTCGCACCTGATCGAGCACGATCTGCGCGAGCTGGCGCCCGGGTGGCCGCCGGCGGGTTCGGTTCCCCTCTCCAGTGCGGCCGCAGCGTGCGTCCGCACCTTCGGACAGGCTCTGGGTTGCCTCTACGTCCTGGAGGGCTCCTCCCTGGGCGGCCGGGTCCTGGCCAGGCACGTCACAGCGGCCCTAGGTGAGGTGCCGGTCTCCTTTCTGAGCAGCGATGGGCGCGGACACCCGGGCCCGTGGCGCTCGGTCTGTGCAGGACTGCGCCGCTTCGGTGACGCCAGTGGCGGTGCGGATGCCGGTGACGTCGTGGATGCCGGTGACGTCGTGGCGGGTGCCCGCGAGACGTTCCGCCTGTTCGCCCGGTCGATGCAGGGTCATGCCGGGCAACCTGCGCTGGGTCCGGCCACGTGAAGCGTGTCGAAGACCTCCTGCCGCCCGACGAGCAGCAGCGGCTGGAAAGCTGTCCGCGGGAGCCGATCAGGACCCCGGGTGCCGTCCAGCCGCACGGGGCGCTGCTCGCGCTCGATCCTGTCCGGTTCGAGGTGGTGCAGACGAGCGCGAACATCGCGGACTTCCTCGGGGTGCCACCGCGTGCCATGGTGGGCCGGTCCCTGGGCTCGGTGTGCGGCGAGCAGTGGGTGGCCCGGCTGCGCGAGGCGCTGGCCCTGGGGGACGACACCTCTGCCGCGCTCAGGCTGCAAGCACCCGGAGGCACCTACGACGCAGTCGCCCACCAGGGCGACAGCGTGGTCATCGTCGAGCTCGAGCCTGCACCACCAGAGGGTGCGGCCGAGGTGCTGCCCTGGTTGCAGCGCGCCAGCGACGGTCTCTCTCGAGCCCGCACCGTCGAGCAGCTGTGGCTCGACGCGGCTCGTTGGGTGCACGAGATCACGGGGTTTGATCGCGTCATGGTCTACCACTTCCACCCGGACGGGCACGGTGAGGTGGTCGCGGAGGAGCTTTCGGAGGGCATGGAGCCCTACCTGGGGCTGCACTACCCGGCGTCGGACATCCCTGCTCAGGCGCGTCGGCTGTACGCGGTGCAGACCACACGGCATATCGTCACCAGTGACTACGCGCCCGCGATGCTGGTCCCGCCACACCACCCGAGGACGGGGGAGCCCCTAGACCTGAGCCGGTCCCAGCTGCGCAGCGTGTCCCCGCACCACCTGGAGTTCATGCGGAACATGGGGGTCGGCGCCAGCCTGTCGCTCTCCCTGCTGGACAACGAGGACCTCGTCGGGATGATCTCGGCCAATTCCCCGGTCTCCCACCATGTCCCGTTTCAGGTCCGCCGCGCGTGCGAGGTCCTGGCGCGTCAGATCTCGCTCCAGCTGAACGCCCTGCGCGAACGTACGCGGCTGCAGCGTGAGCTGGAGGTCCAGCACGTGCGTTCCCGGCTGACGGTTCAGATGAGCGCGCACGACGACGTGGCAGCCGGCCTGCTGAAGCAGGACCTGACCGTGCTCGACCTGCTGGCGGCCGATGGGGCCGCGGTGCGCTTGGACGAGCGGCTGTCCGTCCTGGGGCAGGTTCCGCCCAAGGCGCAGCTGGCCGCCCTCATCGAACGGCTGACGCGCGGGGGGGACGACTCCCCGCCGCTGGTCACCGACTCGCTGATCACCGACCGGCCCGACCTGGCCGAGCTGGTACCCACGGTCGCGGGGGTCGTGGTGGTCCCGCTGGGGCGGGGCGGAGACTACGTGGCCTGGTTCCGCCGGGAGATGGTGCAGACCGTCAGCTGGCTCGGAGACCAGTCAGCGCAGAACCGGCCTACCCCGTTGTCGCCGCGCAGCTCCTTCAGCGCGTGGCAGCAGACGGTCCGCGGGCGGGCACTCGCCTGGGACGAGGCTGGGGTGAGGCAGGCGATCGAGCTGCGCAAGGACATCGACAAGGTGCTGCTCGGACGTGCGGAGGCTCGGCTGGCGCACCTGGGCATGCACGACGCGCTCACCGGGCTGCCGAACAGGCGTCTGCTGCTCGACCGGCTCGAGAAGGCCCTGGCGCGCCATGCCCGCGGAGCGGAGATCGCACTGCTGTTCATCGACCTGGACCGCTTCAAGTTCGTCAACGACTCGTTCGGGCACGACGTCGGGGACGCGCTGCTCGTCCAGGCCTCGCAACGCATCGCCGCCCAGACGCGTCAGGTCGACACCGTCGCACGGCTGGGAGGGGACGAGTTCCTGGTCCTGTGCGAGGACACCGGCGCCCACGAGGCGGAGCTGCTCGCCGGCAGGATCGTCCAGGCGTTCGCGAAGCCGGTGCTCTTCGGTAAGCACGAGCTGCCGATCACGGTCTCCATCGGCATGACCGTGGCCAAGGCCCACGACCACCCCGCAGACCTGGTGCGCGAGGCGGACACGGCGATGTACGCGGCCAAGGCCCTCGGCCGCAACCGTGCCTCATTGTTCGACGCAGGGACCCAGGCGCAGAAGAACCGCCGCCTCGACGACGAGCGGGCGCTCCGCCTCGGGATCGAACGCGAGGAGATGCTGCTGCACTACCAGCCGATCTTTCAGGTGCAGACCGGCGCCCTTCGAGGGGTCGAGGCGCTCGTCAGGTGGGACCGCCCAGGACACGGGCTGGTGCCACCGAACGAGTTCGTGCCCCTGGCAGAGGAGGCGGGTCTCATCGGGGCGCTGGGCGAGTGGGTCCTGCAGGCGGCACTGCAGCAGACCGGCGCCTGGAAGCGTGCCGGCGTGGTCCCGGACGGCTTCTACACGTCCGTGAACGTCTCGCCGCGCCAGCTCCTGGACGCAGGCTTCGTCCACCTGGTCGAACGGCTCGTCAGCGAGAACATGCTCGTGCCGTCCGATGTCGTGCTGGAGATCACCGAGACCGCCCTGATGTCAGAAGGGTCGGCGATGGCCGAGGCGGTGTTCGCCCTGGCTGATCTCGGCACCCCGCTGTCCATCGACGACTTCGGTACCGGCTACTCATCCCTGGCGTACCTGCGCTACCTGCCCATAGCCCAGCTCAAGGTCGACAGGTCTTTCGTGGCCGACATGACCGGCAACCCGCGCGACGCAGCCCTCGTTGCGGCAGTGGTCGCACTCGCCCACGAGTTCGGGATGACGTGCGTGGCCGAAGGTGTCGAGGACGCCGGACAGATGAACCACCTGAGGTCGCTGCAGTGCGACCTCGCGCAGGGCTTCCATCTCAGCCGCCCAGAGCCAGCGGTCGCCTGGACCCAGACGTGGGAGGCTGCTCGGCCGCCCTCGGGGTAGTCTCGGCTGCCCTCGGGGTAGTGCTGCGCCGGGTGGAAGGAATCGCCAGGGTCAGGGAGCGGAGCCTGCGTCGATCTGCTGTGCCAGGTACTGGGGAACCCCGACACGGCGCATGGCGTCGATCTGCCCCTCGAACCAGTCAGCGTGCTTCTCCTCGTCGCGCACCATCTCCTCGAACACGGCAGCGGTGCCGTGGTCGCCGAGGTCACCGCACTCCTGGGCCGAGGCGTTGAACTGTGCGACGGCAGCGTTCTCGCTCTCGAGCGCCAGCTGCAGCATCTCCTCCGGCGTCTCGCCGACCTGGATCGCGTTGAGCCGCTGCACGTTGGGGTGGCCGTCGAACATGAGGATGCGGTTGATGAGGGCGTCCGCGTCGCGCATCTCCTCGATCGACAGGTCGTAGAACACCTTGCCCAGCCGCGGAAGGCCCCAGTTGTCGAGCATCCGGGCGTGCAGGAAGTAGGCATTGGTGACGGTCAGCTCGAACGTCAGAGCGTCGATCAGGAGCTGGACCACCCGCGGGCTAGCTGGCTGCACTGTGCACCTCTTCGAGAGTTCCGGCGTGGGGTGCCACATGCTCGCACAGCAGGCGTTTGACCGAGAAGACGCAGGCCCCGCAGTCCCGGCCCGCACCGGTGGCGCGGCACACGTCGGCAAGGGTCCGGGCACCGGCCCGGACGGACGCGCGCACAGCGCGGTCGTTCACCACCTGGCAGTGGCAGACGATCACGGAAGACTCCTTCGGGCCGGGGACGACGCGTGCGGGCCCGCTCGCGGACCAGCTCGAGAGACAACGGTAGCACCCGGATAAGGGCAGGCTTACCTCGCTAGATCGTATGGAGCGGGTGTGCTCACCCGTCCGGCAGCGGCCCGCAGGCGCTCGCCGCTATGGGGATGGACCACCACGCGCCCTACCTGCGCGGCTTCTTAGGTTTCCTCGGCCTGACCGACGTGCAGATCGTCTCTGCCCAGGGCGCGGTGACACAGGTGCTCGACACCACCCCCGCGGCGGCGCGCGCGCGAACTCGCTGACGGCCGCGCCATGGGCACCAGTCCGCACTGTCCTTGACCTCACGTGGGGTTGAGGGACCACCATCAACGCATGGACATGGAAGTCACCGCCTGGATATCGATGTACAACGCGATGCACGCTCAGCAGGACAAGCGGCCGTTCTCCCAGGCCGTGGTGCGCCGGATCCTGACGTTCGCCCAACCGCACCGCCGGCGCCTCATCCTGTTCCTGCTGCTGACGGTGGTGATGGCGGCCCTCGCCGTTGCGACACCGGTGCTCGCCGGGCAGGTGGTCAACGCCATCGTCGACGGCGAGGATGCTTCGCACGTCTACCGCCTGGCCGCCCTCATCGCGGTCATCGCGGTGGTGGAGGCCGGCCTGGGGCTGTTCACGCGGTGGCTGTCCGCGAACATCGGTGAGGGGCTGATCCTGGACCTGCGGACGGCCGTCTTCGACCACGTCCAGCGCATGCCGGTGGCCTTCTTCACCCGCACCCGCACCGGCGCCCTGGTAAGCCGTCTGAACAACGACGTCATCGGCGCGCAGCGGGCGTTCAGCGACACCCTGTCCGGAGTGCTCGGCAACCTGGTCACCTTGGTGCTGACGCTCATCGTCATGCTGGGTATCTCGTGGCAGATCACGCTGCTGGCGCTCGTGCTGCTGCCGGTGTTCGTCATCCCGGCCCGGCGCATGGGTGCCCGGCTGGCACAGCTGGAGCGCGAGGCCGCGAACCACAACTCGACCATGGCCACCCAGATGACAGAACGCTTCTCGGCCCCCGGCGCCACCCTGATCAAGCTCTTCGGACGACCCGAGGACGAGTCGGCCGAGTTCGCCGCCAGGGCCGGCCGGGTGCGCACCATCGGGGTGCGGACCGCCATGGTTCAGTCGATCTTCGTCACCGCGTTGACCCTGGTCTCCGCACTCGCGCTCGCGGTGGTGTACGGGCTCGGCGGCTTCTACGCACTGCGTGGCAGCCTCGACCCTGGCGCGGTGGTGGCGCTCGCCCTGCTGCTGACCCGGCTGTACGCGCCGTTGACGGCCCTGGCCAGCGCGCGGGTCGAGGTGATGAGCGCGCTGGTCAGCTTCGAGCGGGTCTTCGAGGTGCTCGACCTGGTCCCGCTCGTGCAGGACCCGCCGAATCCGCAGGCGGTGCCGGACGGGCCGGTGTCCGTAGAGCTCGACGACGTGACCTTCGCCTACCCGTCCGCGGACCGGGTGTCGCTGGCCTCGCTCGAAGAGGTGGCCCAGCTGGACAGCCGGGGTGGGGTGAACGTGCTGCACGGGGTGTCCTTCCGTGCCGAGCCGGGGCAGCTGGTGGCTCTGGTGGGTTCGTCCGGCGCTGGCAAGTCCACCATCGCGCAGCTGATGCCGCGGCTCTACGACGTGGACGCGGGCGCGGTCCGGCTGGGCGGCGTGGACGTTCGGGAGCTGTCCGCGCGCGGCATCCGGGGGACGCTCGGCATGGTCACCCAGGACGGCCACCTGTTCCACGAGTCGGTCCGGGCCAACCTTCTGCTCGCCCGCCCGGGCGTCAGCGACGACGAGCTGTAGGACGTGCTGCGGCGGGCACGTCTCGCAGACCTCGTGGCCTCGCTGCCCGACGGGCTGGACACCGTGGTGGGGGAGCGCGGCTACCGGCTCTCCGGTGGGGAACGGCAGCGGCTCACCATCGCCCGGGTGCTGTTGGCCAGGCCGCGCGTGGTGGTGCTCGACGAGGCGACCGCCCATCTGGACTCCACCTCCGAGGCGGCCGTGCAGGAGGCGCTGGAGGAGGCGCTGGAGGGCAGGACGGCGATCGTCATCGCGCACCGCCTCTCCACCGTGCGAGGGGCCGACCTGATCCTGGTGCTGGAGGACGGGCGCATCGTCCAGCGCGGCACGCACACCGAGCTCTTGGCCGCGGGCGGGCGCTACGAGGAGCTGTACCGGACCCAGTTCGACCAGCCGCAAGCGGTGGGCGTGGAGTAGCCGCCCGCCGCCTCGCGAACCTCAGGAGGGGTTGCGCTGCAACGGGATGGTCGTGACTGCGCCGTTCGCCAGCGCCTCCCACGGCACCTCGTCAGGACCGAGTCCGCGCAGCCAGGCCAGGGCGATCCTGACGGTGTCACCATGGCTGACCAGGACCACGTCACCGGGTGCGTCATCGCTGACCGCCTCGTCCAGGAGGGCACCCACGCGGACGAAGACGTCGTCGACGCTCTCGCCGCCGCCCCAGCGTCGCCACGGGTCCGTCGAGCCGGGCGAGGTGCTGGGCAGGCCTGCCTCGGCGACCAGCCTTCCCTCGAGTGAACCCAGCGCCTGCTCGCGCAGCCGAGGATCCGGCGCCGGGCTCAGCCCGATGTGCGACGCGATGACCTCGGCTGTCTGCCGCGCCCGCAGCTGGTCACTGGTGACGACACTGGCGACGTGCCACCGGGCGAGCTCATGTGCTGCGCGGCTGGCCTGCGCCCAGCCCAGCGGTGTGAGAGGCACGTTCATCGTCTGCCCCTGCACGCGGCCCTGCGCGTTCCAGGTGCTCTGCCCGTGCCGGACGAGGTGCAACCGTCGCTGCCTGCTCGGATCGAGCACGGTACTGACCGGCAGGGTGCCGACCGGCACGGTACCGACCGGCAGGGGACCGACCGGCAGGGCACCGACCGTCAGGGCATCGGCCCGCTCGTGGCCGGGGGCGCGCGAGGTCCTACCGTGAGCCTGCACGTCCATCACGCTAGAGGAACTGGGGAGCCATGTCCGGATCGGCCCGTGCCACGGGGCTGCTCATCGGGTACGCCGCCGACCTGGCCCTGGGTGACCCGAGGCGGGGCCACCCGGTGGCCGGGTTCGGCCGCGCGGCCCAGGCGGCCGAGCGCTCGCTCTACGCGGACAGCCGGGCGCGGGGCGCGCTCTACAACGCGGCGCTGGTGGGGACCGTGGCAGCGCTCGGCGCGGTGGGGCAGCGCGCGGTCCGCGGATCGCCCGTGGCTGAGGCTGCGACCGTGGCTGTGGCGACCTGGACGGTGCTCGGCGGCCGCAGCCTGGTGCGCGAGGCGCAGATGATGACGAGGCTGCTCGCACGTGAGGACCTCGCGGCGGCACGCGGGCGGCTCTCGCACCTGTGCTCGAGGGACGCGCGTGCTCTCTCCCGCCAGGAGCTGGTGCGGGCCAGCGTGGAGTCGGTCGCGGAGAACACCTCCGACGCCGTGGTCGCGCCGCTGTTGTGGGGCGCCGTGTCCGGCGTGCCGGGGCTGTTGGCGTACCGCGCGATCAACACCCTGGACGCGATGGTGGGGTACCGCGACGACCGGTACCGGCGCTTCGGCTGGGCCTCGGCCCGCCTGGACGACGCCGCGAACTGGGTGCCAGCCCGGGCCGCCGCCGCCGTGACGGCCCTGGTCGCCCCGGTCGTGGGCGGAAGCCCCGGACGTGCAGCCCTGGTGTGGTGGCGCGACGGGAACCTGCACCCCAGCCCTAACGCGGGCCAGGTCGAGGGCGCGTTCGCCGGTGCCCTCGGGGTCCGCATCGGCGGCACCAACACCTACGGCGGCGACGTGGAGCAGCGCGGAATCATGGACGGCGGTCGTCCGGTGCAGATGTCGGACCTGCAGCGGAGCGCACGGCTGTCGGTCTGGGTGGGTGCCAGCTCTGCCGCTGCGGCGGCCGCCGGCGTCGTGCTGGTCAGCTCTGCGCGCGGGGCCTGGCGTGGCTAGCGGGCTGCTCGTCGCAGGCACCACCTCGGACGCGGGCAAGAGCCTGGTGACCGCCGGCATCTGCCGGTGGTTAGCCCGTACCGGTGTGTCGGTGGCCCCCTTCAAGGCGCAGAACATGTCCAACAACTCGATGGTCTGCCCCGACGGGTCCGAGATCGGCCGTGCCCAGTGGTTGCAGGCGAAGGCCTGCGGCGTCCTACCGGAGGCGGCGATGAACCCGGTGCTACTGAAGCCGGGGTCGGACCGGCGCTCGCACGTGGTCCTGATGGGCCGGCCATGGGGCTCGTTGGAGGCAGGGGAGTGGGCAACGGGACGCCGAGCGCTCGCGGAGGCGGCCTTTGCGGCGTTCGACGACCTGTCCACCCGCTGCGACGTGGTGGTCGCCGAGGGCGCCGGCAGCCCGGCCGAGATCAACCTGCGCGCCGGGGACTACGTGAACATGGGTCTGGCCCGCGCCAAGGACCTGCCCGTGGTGGTGGTCGGGGACATCGACCGCGGCGGGGTGCTGGCTGCCATGTTCGGAACGCTCGGGCTGCTGGAGCCCCAGGACCAGGCGCACCTGCGCGGCTGGATCGTCAACAAGTTCCGTGGCGACCTCGACCTCCTCCGTCCGGGGCTCGGCATGCTGGAGGAGCGGACGGGACGACCGGTGCTGGGCGTTCTGCCTTTCCTCACCGAGGTGTGGCTCGACTCGGAGGACGCGCTGGCTCTGTCGGGCTGGCACCGGCGCGGCGCCCGGGACCCAGGATCGCCCAGCCGGACCACCTTGGACGTGGCGGTGGTGCGACTGCCCCGGATCTCCAACGCCACCGACGTGGACGCGCTGGCGGCCGAACCGGGGGTTCGGGTGAATGTGACCGCGAGCCCGGACGCCGTCGCGGAGGCGGACCTGGCTGTGCTGCCGGGCACCCGGGCCACCCTCTCGGACCTGGGGTGGTTGCGGGACAGGGGACTTGCTGCTGCGTTGGTCGAGCGTGGCCGGCGCGGCCGGCCGGTGCTGGGGATATGTGGCGGCTACCAGATGCTGGGGCGCGAGCTGGTCGACACCCAAGGCGTGGAAGCACCTGAGCCCGCGCGGGTTTCGGGGCTGGGCCTGCTGCCGACCGAGGTGACCTTCGGGCGGGACAAGCAGCTGGGCACCCCCCAGGGTTCCTGGGGCGGCCATGCGGTCACGGCGTACGAGATCCACCACGGGGTGGCGCGATGGTCGGCCGATGCCGACGGTACGCAACCCTTCCTGGATGGCGTCCAGCAGGGCAGGGTCTGGGGCACCATGTGGCACGGCGCGTTCGAGAACGACGACTTCCGTCGCGGCTTCCTGGTTGAGGTCGCCGGGGGTGCCGGGTCGTCGTGGCGACCAGAGCCCGGGGCTCCGGGGTTCGGGGAGCGACGTGAGGTCATGCTCGACCGGCTGGCGGACGCCGTCGAGGAGCACCTGGACACGGCCGCCCTGCTCGCGCTGATGGGGCTCTAGGGTTGATCTCCGTGTCCTCCGACGGCTCCGGACCCTCATCGCCAGCAGCCCAGCCCGTGGTGACGGTGGTCGGCATCGGCGCCGACGGCTGGGACGGGCTGGCCGAGGTATCCCGCCGCGCCCTGATGTCCGCAGGCGTGGTGGTGGGCTACCCTCGCCAGCTGGAGCTGCTGCCCGACATGGTCACCGCTGGTCGCGTCCAGTGGCCGTCCCCGCTGCGAACCTCGGTGGTCCCCCTGGTGACAGAGCACCAGGAGGCCGGTCTGTGCGTGCTCGCGAGCGGAGACCCGATGTGGCACGGCATCGGCCGGACGCTGGCCGAGGAGCTGGGTGCGCACCGGCTGCACGTGCTGCCGCACCCCTCGTCGGTCTCGCTGGCGTGCGCACGACTGGGGTGGGCCGTGGAGCACACGTCGGTCGTCTCACTGGTGACCGGGCCGGTGGAGCAGCTGCTCAGGCACTGTCACGATGGAGCCCACATCCTGGTGCTGAGCCGGGACGTCACCTCGCCGGCTTCGGTGGCAGAGTGGTTGCGACTGAACGGCTTTGGTGCCTCACGCGTGTCGGTACTGCCATCGTTGACGTTGTCCGATCCGACGGTGGGCGGGTTGGCGCGGGTGCGGGGCACAGCGCAGTGTTGGGACGGCGAGGTGAGCGACCCGCTCAACGTGGTCGCTGTGGAGTGCCACTCGGACCGAACACGGCCGCACATCGGGTTGACGCCAGGGCTGCCGGACGACCTGTTCGACCACGACGGCCAGATCACCAAGCGCGAGGTGCGGGCGCTCACCTTGTCTGCCCTCGCCCCGGCACCGGGCGAGCTGCTGTGGGACGTCGGCGGCGGCTCTGGCAGCGTGGCGATCGAGTGGCTGCGCGCCCACCCGAGCTGCAGTGCCATCAGCGTGGAGCGCAACACCGAGCGTGTGGGCCGCATCCAGCAGAACGCCACCCGGCTCGGTGTACCTGAGCTGCTGGTCGTCGCGGGCCGGGCGCCGCAGGCCCTGCAGGGGCTTCCTGCTCCCGACGCGGTGTTCATCGGTGGCGGCCTGGGGGTGGACGGACTGGTCGAGGGGTGCTGGAACAACCTGCGGCCGGGGGGCCGGTTGGTGGCGAACGCGGTGACGCTGGAGTCCCAGGCCGACCTGGTGTCGTGGCGCACCCGGCTGGGCGGGGAGCTGACGCAGGTGCAGATCGCCCACGCGGACCCGCTGGGCCGGTTCACCACCTGGCGGCCGGCCCTTCCGCTGGTGCAGTGGTGTGTGACGAAACCCGTTGCAGCACAGAACCCCGAACCGGCCCAGGAGCAGGAGCACCAGGGATGACCGTCTACTTCATCGGGGCGGGCCCGGGCGCGGCCGACCTCATCACCGTCCGGGGGCAGCGGCTGGTGCAGCAGTGCCGCGTCTGCCTGTACGCCGGCAGCCTGGTGCCGGCCGAGCTGCTGGAGCAGTGCCCGCCGGGCGCCAGGCTGGTGGACACGGCCAACCTGACGCTCGACCAGATCGCGGCCGAGTACGTGCGAGCAGAGACTGAGGGTGAGGACGTGGCCCGCCTGCACTCCGGCGACGTGTCCCTCTTCAGCGCCGTCGCCGAGCAGGTGCGCAGGCTCCAGGCCGAGGGGATCCCGTACCAGCTCGTCCCGGGAGTACCCGCGTTCGCCGCTGCCGCAGCGGCTCTGGGCCGCGAGCTCACGGTGCCCACGGTGGGGCAGACGGTCATCCTGACCCGGATGTCGCGCGAGGCCACTGCGATGCCGCCGGGCGAGGACCTCGCGACCCTCGGGGCCAGCAGGGCGCTCATCGTGCTGCATCTGGCCACCCACCTGGTGGTGGACGCTGTGGCCGAGCTCAGCCCGCACTACGGTCTCGACTGCCCCGCTGCGGTCGTCGCCTACGCCAGCCAGCCCGGCGAGGTGGTGCTCCGGGGCACGCTGGGCACGATCGCGGAGCAGGTCGCCGAGGCAGGGATCCGGCGGACGGCCGTCATCCTGGTGGGCAACAGCCTTGCGGCAGAAGGCTTTGCCGACTCGCACCTGTACTCGGCCGACAGGCACCGCTGCTGACGAGCCGGTTCGGTTGACCCCGGGCCGGGCCGGACCCGCCTGGTGCCGGCACGCGGTGCAGCGAGCTGCTTACCCCGGCAGCGGCTCGCTCTGACCCACCACGCCCCCGCCGCGGTCGATGCAGACGGTGTCCACCGTGACACCGGCCGGCCCCAACACACCTCGGGCGACGTCGCGGGCGCGCTCCGCCACCAGGTCGCCCAGCGGCACCCCGGCGGCCTGAGCCGTCTGCAGCGCTCCGAGACCGGTGTTCGTGGCGGCCACCGCTGCCGCTACCTCGTCCGAAGCCCCGGCCTCGCGCGCCAGGCCCGCGAGCAGGGCCAGGTCCACCTGGGAGCGGCCCGAGTGCAGGTCCAGGTGCCCGGCCGCGAGCTTGGACATCTTGGCGAAGCCGCCGACGATGCTGAGGCGCGGCACGGAATGGCGCTTCAGGTACTTCAGCACCGCACCGGCGAAGTCGCCCATGTCCAGCAGCGCAGTGTCGGGCAGGCCGTACCGCGCGATCGCCACCTGTTCGGACGTGGACCCGGTGCAGCCCGCCACGTGCTCGTGCCCGACGGCGCGGGCCACGTCGATGCCGCGCCGGATGCTGTCGATCCAGGCCGAGCACGAGTAAGGCACCACGATGCCCGTCGTACCCAGGATGGACAGCCCGCCGAGGATGCCCAGGCGGGGGTTCCACGTGCTGCGCGCGATCTCCTCGCCGTTGTCGACCGAGACCTCTACCACCACGTCGACCGAGCCGCCGAGCCGCCGTGCGATGGCCTCGACGTGCTCGCGCATGAGCTGGCGGGGCACCGGGTTGATGGCCGGCTCACCGACCTCCAGGTGCAGCCCCGGCAGAGTGACGGTGCCGACCCCTTGGCCGGCCAGGAATGTCACCCCGGTGCCCTCCGCGCCCGGCCGCACGGTGGCGCGCACCAGGGCCAGGTGCGTCACGTCCGGGTCGTCCCCGGCGTCCTTGACCACCCCGGCCATCGCCCAGCCGTCCCCGCGGCCCTCCACGGCCAGCGCGAAGGCGGGCTGCTGCCCCTTGGGCAGGGTGATGGTGACCGGGTCGGGGAACTCGCCGCAGAGCAGCGCGGTGTAGGCGGCGGTGGTGGCTGCGGTGGCGCAGGCGCCCGTGGTCCAGCCGCTGCGCAGCCCCGTGCGGTCCAGCTGTGCCGGCCGGCCGCCGGCCTGCCGCTCAGACACGTCGACCTCGGCTCCCGCACCGGCTGGGGGAGGATGGCGCCATGACGACGCCGGCTCGCCGACAGCCAGCCGGCCGCGAGCCAGCGGGCCGCCAGCACAGGGTGCTGGTTCTGGGGGGGACCGGAGAGGGTCGCGAGGTGGCAGAGCTGCTGTGGCAGCAGGCCGACCTGGAGGTCGTCTCGTCGCTGGCGGGGCGGGTTCTGGACCCGGTCCTGCCTGTCGGGTCGGTGCGCAGCGGTGGGTTCGGCGGTCCGGAAGGGCTGGCGACGTGGTTGCGCGACAACGACATCGAGGCTGTCATCGACTCCACCCATCCCTTCGCCGCGGACATGACCAGGAACGCCGCTCGGGCGGCGGCGAGCACCGGCATCCCGCTCATCGTCCTCCATCGCCCGCCCTGGACGAAGTGTCCGGGTGATCGCTGGACCCAGGTGCCCGATCTTGCCGCGGCCGCGGAGGCTGTGCCGGGGCTCGGCGGACGGGCGTTCCTCACCATCGGCCGCCAGCAGGTCCGGGCCTTTGCCGGAGTGCAGGACGTGTGGTTCCTGGTGCGCAGCATCGACCCTCCTGACCCGCCGCTGCCAGCGCGGCACCAGCTGCTGCTGGCGCGGGGGCCGCTCCGTCTGGAGGACGAGCGCGAGCTGCTGCAGGCGCACCACGTCGACGTGCTGGTCACCAAGGACAGCGGCGGGACGGCGACCGAAGCCAAGCTGGTGGCTGCCCGGGAGCGGGGCCTGCCCGTCGTCGTCGTCGCCAGGCCGCCGCTACCGGCCGGGGTCGAGACGGTCGGCAGCGCGCAGGCTGCGGTTCGCCGGCTGCGGGAGATGGTCGGCCCGGCCTAGTCCGGGTAGCGGCGGGGCGTCCAGACGACCGTCGTGCCGTCCGCCCGCTCTACCCGCTGGGTCTGGGACGAGCCGATGATGAGCAGCGTCCGCATGTCTACGACCTCGGGGTCCAGGTCGACCAGGTCGACGATCCGCACCACCTCGGTGGGGCCGCCCACGTCGCGGGCCACCACGACAGGGGTGTCCGGCTTGCGCACCTCGAGCAGCAGGTCCCGCATGGCCGCCACCTGGTGCCGCCGCTGCCTGGAGGCCGGGTTGTAGATCGCCAGCACCAGGTCGGCCTCGGCCGCGGCCTGGATCCTGCGGGCGATGACCTCCCACGGCTTCAGCCGGTCCGAGAGCGAGATGGTGGCGTAGTCGTGGCCCAGCGGCGCCCCCACCCGGGCGGCGACGGCGTGCGCCGCGGTCACCCCGGGCAGCACGCTGACCGGCACCGTGGAGTAGCGCTCCTCGCACGCCACCTCCAGCACGGCCGTCGCCATCGCGAAGACGCCGGGGTCGCCCGAGGACACCACGACGACCCGCCGGCCGGAGAGAGCCAGGTCCAGGGCCAGCTCCGCGCGCTCCGACTCGACCTTGTTGTCGGACGCGTGACGCTGCTGCCCGGCCCGCTGAGGGACCCGGTCCAGATAGGTGATGTAGCCGATGAGGTCGTCCGCGCGGCGCAGGGCGGCACGGGCCTGCGGCGTCAGCCACAGCGGCCCGCCAGGCCCGAGGCCGACGACGACCACCTCACCGATCGCCTGCGCGTCGCGCGCGACGGCGGGCCCGGTCCCCGCAGGCGCACCGACCGCACTGGGGAGCACGGCCATGGAGAAGTACGGCACCTGGTCCGGGTCCACCTCGGCGAGCGGTGCGACGCGCTGGCCCGACATGGTGGCGCGCTCGACGTACCAGGCGTCCTCCAGCCGGCCGACCCGTTCCAGTGCGGCGCGCACGGCAGGGAACGTGCGGCCCAGCTTCAGCACCACGGCCGAGTCCGTGCCGGCCAGCCGGGCGGCCAGCTCCTCCGCGGGCAGGGTCCCCGGCAGGACGGTCAGGACCTCCTCGGCCTCGGACAGCGGTCGGCCGAGCGCCGCGACGCAGGCCGAGATTGAGCTGACGCCCGGGACGACCTCGGTGTCGTAGCGGTGCGCCAGCCGCTTGTGCATGTGCTGGTACGAGCTGTAGACGAAGGGGTCGCCCTCAGACAGCACGGCGACGCTGCGACCGGCGTCCAGGTGCGCCGCCAGGCGGGCAGCGGCCTGCTCGTAGAACACGTCCATGGCCGCCCGGTAGCCGCCCGGCAGCTCCTCGGACTCGGTCGTCTGCGGGTAGACGAGCGCTTCCTCGATGTGGTCCTCGCGCAGGTACTGGGCGACGATCCCGCGCGCGATGCTGCGTCCGTGCCGGGCGCTGTGGAAGGCCACCACGTCGACGTCCCGGATCACCTCGACCGCCCGGACCGTGAGCAGCTTCGGGTCCCCGGTGCCCACCCCGACCCCGTAGAACCGGCCGGTGACCTTGTCGCTGCCCGCGTCCATGCCGGTCATTCCTCGTCGCTCGCGATCGCGTTGACGGCAGCGGCCGTGATGGCGCTGCCCCCTCGCCGGCCGCGCACCACCAGGTACTCCAGCCCGAGGTCGTTGTCGGCCAGCGCCTCCTTGGACTCCGCGGCACCGATGAACCCGACAGGGATGCCCAGCACGGCAGCGGGTCGCACGTCGGTGCCCGCCAGCAGCTCCAGCAGGTGGAACAGCGCGGTGGGGGCGTTGCCGATGGCGACCACCGCACCCTCGAGGCGTTCACGCCACAGCTCGACGGCGGCGGCCGTCCGTGTCGTGCCCAGCTGCGCGGCCATGTCGGGCACTCGCGGGTCGTTGAGGGTGCAGACCACCTCGTTGTCCGCGGGCAGCCGGCGACGGGTCACTCCGCTGGCGACCATCTGCACGTCGCACAGCACCGGTGCCCCGGCCCGCAGGGCTTGCCGGGCGCGGGCCGCGGCACCGGCGGAGGCCACCACGTCCTCGGTCAGATCAATCTGGCCACAGGCGTGGATCATCCGCACCACCACCTTGGCGGTGGCGGGGTCGAACGCCCGCAGGTCCGCCTCAGCGCGGATCGTCGCGAACGACTGCCGGTAGATCTCGGCGCCGTTCTTCTCGTAGTCCATCACCGCGCTCCAGGCCCCCTCTTACTGTCCAGGTCGTGCTCGTGCAGCGTGTAGCGGCCCTCGGCGGTGGCGATGGCCTCCACCCGTGGGCCGGTGCCGTGGCCGCACCGGCGCTCGCAGCCGGAGACGTGCAGCGGGTACCCGGCCCGGGCCCGCAGCCGCAGCCCAGCGGCCTCACGCCGCACGTCGGAGCGGGCGGAGGCACAACCGGGGCGCCCCGTGCAGGCTGTCACGTCGACCAGTGGAGCGTCGGCCCCGGTGATCAAGCCCGCCACCTCCAGGTCGCTCAGAGCCTGCTCGCCGGCGCCCGCGATGACGGCGCCGCGCCAGGGAGTGATACGCACGGCGGTTGACGGGGTGCGGGAGGAGGCGTCCCGCAGAGCCGCCCAGGCCTGCGGGCTGGCCTGTCCGAGCGGGAACAGCACCGACACCGCGGTGACCCCGGACGGCCCACGCACCGGGCCGGCGGCGAGAGGCGTAGCCACCGGCGTGCGCACGCCGGTGGCCCAGGGGGCGATGCGCTCGGCGTCGGCCCCCAGGTCGGCGACCCTCCAGACGTCAGGAGCACAGGCGCTCCTGACCCGCAGGAAGTCGTGTGCTGCCTCTACCAGCAGCCGGGCGGCCTCGTGCGGGAAGCAGGTGCGGGTGGTCGGACGCGCTCCCACCCACAGGCGCACCGCGTGCTGCTCCGCCACTGCGGTCAGGTCCGGTCCGCGACCGAGCACGTCGCCGCGCCCGTCGTCGAGCCCGAGCAGGAAGCGGCCCGACAGCGCGGTGAGTGCGTCGGCGGCGCACATCAACGCGTCCAGCTCGTCCACCAGGGGGCCGACGTCCAGCAGACCGCGCCCGTCCAGCCCGGACAAGGGTGAGGCCAGCACGTTGCGGATGCGGTCGTGCTCGGGCGAGGGCAGCAGCCCCGCCGCGTGCAGCCGGTCCGCCAGGGGCTGGCCCGCGTCCGGCGCCAGGCCACGCAGCTGCAGGTTGCCACGCGAGGTGACGTGCACCGCGCCGTCTCCGAGATCGGCCGCAGCGGACCCCACAGCCTGCACCTGCGTGCTCTGGAGCCGGCCGCCAGGCACCCGGACCCGGGCCAGGAACCCGTCGGCCGCCTCGTGCAGCCGGAGGGTGCCGGGGCACCGGTCCTGCCCCTGCCGCACGCCCACCGGACGGGGCGTGACCCCTGAGGCAGACGGGGGGACTGGCATGTCGCGAGCATACGGGGCAGTCGTCACCGGCCCGGAGGTGGCGCTATATTCGGCGCTGACGCCCTTTGGGTGTCACTCCGCCGAAGGTGACACTGGGGGAGGAAGCCGGTTCAACTCCGGCACGGTCCCGCCACTGTGACTGCGTGCGAGCGCAGAAGTCAGGAACTCCCGTCACCTTCACTCACCCGGGGCGAGGACACCCCAGGAAGAGAGCCCGTGTTGTTGCTCCTGCTGTCGACCTCTGACACCGACCTGATGAGCGCCCGCAGCGCGGACGGTCCCGTCTCCTGGCGCTACGCCAATCCCACCCGGCTCTCGCTGGACGACCTGCCGGCGCTGCTGGAGGGGACCTCCCTGGTGGTGGTCCGCCTGCTGGGCGGGCGGCGCGCGTGGGACGAGGGCCTCGACCAGCTGCTGGCAGGTCCTCGACCGGTGGTGGTGCTCACCGGCGAACAGGCCCCCGATGCCGAGCTGATGGGCCTGTCCACGGTGCCCGCAGGTGTAGCGGCGCAGGCGCACGCCTACCTGGCGCACGGCGGCCCGGCCAACCTGGAGCAGCTGGCCTGCTTCCTCTCCGACACGGTGCTGCTGACGGGCGAGGGCTTCGACGCCCCGGCACCCGCACCGGCGTGGGGGCGGTTGGAGCACCCGACGAGCCGGGACGCGGTCGTTGCTCCGGGCGTCCCGAGCGTGGCGGTCCTGTACTACCGCGCGCACCACATGAGCGGCAACACCCACTTCGTGACCACCCTGTGCGAGCAGATCGAGCGCGCCGGCGGACGGCCGCTGCCGATCTTCTGCGCCTCCCTGCGTGACACCCAGCCCGAGCTGCTGGCGGCGCTGGGCGAGGCGGACGCCATCGTCACCACGGTGCTCGCGGCGGGTGGCAGCACCCCAGCCAAGGCGCAGGCCGGCGGTGACGAGAGTGCCTGGGACGCAGGGGCTCTCGCGGCCCTCGACCGTCCGATCCTGCAGGCGCTCTGCCTGACCAGCTCGCGCGAGCGCTGGCAGGACAACGACGAGGGCGTCTCGCCGCTGGACGGCGCAACCCAGATCGCCGTGCCGGAGTTCGACGGGCGCATCATCACCGTCCCCTTCTCCTTCAAGGAGTTCGACGGCGACGGCCTGCCCGCGTACGTGGCCGACCCCGAGCGCGCCGCCCGCGTGGCCGGTCTGGCCGTCGCCCACGCCCGGCTGCGGTACCTGCGACCGGGCGAGCACCGGGTTGTCCTGGTGCTGTCCGCCTACCCCACCAAGCACGCCCGCATCGGCAACGCGGTGGGCCTGGACACCTCCGCCAGCGCCGTCGCGCTGCTTTCACGCATGCGCGAGGAGGGCTGGGACGTGGGCCCGTTGGATGGGCCCGACGCGCTGCCCGGCCTGGCCAGCGGTCAGGGTGACGACCTCATCCACGCCCTGATCGCCGCCGGCGGCTACGACGAGAACTGGCTCACCGAGGATCAGCTAGCGACCAGCGCGGTGCGCATCCCCGCCGCCGACTACAGGCGCTGGTTCGCGGCGCTTCCCGCGCAGCTGGCGCAGAACATCGAGAAGCACTGGGGGCCGCCACCCGGCGAGCTGTACGTCGATCGCAGCCAGAACCCCGACGGCGACATCGTGCTGGCGGCGCTGCAGGCGGGGAACGTGCTGGTTCTGGTGCAGCCGCCGCGCGGCTTCGGCGAGAACCCGATCGCGATCTACCACGACCCCGACCTGCCGCCGTCGCACCACTACCTGGCCGCCTACCGCTGGATCGCAGCGCGGCAGCAGGACGGCGGCTTCGGCGCCGACGCGGTCATCCACCTCGGCAAGCACGGCAACCTCGAGTGGCTGCCGGGCAAGAACGCCGGCCTCTCGGCGGAGTGCGCCCCGGACGCCGTGCTGGGCAACCTGCCGCTGGTCTACCCGTTCCTGGTCAACGACCCGGGGGAGGGCACCCAGGCCAAGCGGCGTGCGCACGCGGTGCTGGTGGACCACCTGGTGCCGCCCATGGCACGGGCCGAGAGCTACGGCGACACGGCCCGCCTGGAGCAGCTGCTCGACGAGCACGCGAGCGTGGCGATGCTGGACCCTGCCAAGCTGCCGGCGATCCGGGCCAGGATCTGGACGCTCATGCGCGCCGCCAAGATGGACCACGACCTCGGATTGGCGGACCTGTCCGACCGCCCGGACGACGAGGTCTTCGACGACCTGATCATGCAGATCGACGGGTGGCTCTGCGAGATCAAGGACGCCCAGATCCGCGACGGGCTGCACGTGCTCGGGCAGCCGCCGCACGGCCCCGGCCGGGTCGACCTGGTGCTGGCCATCCTGCGCGCCCGCCAGATGTTCGGCGGCGCCGTCAGCGTGCCGGGGCTGCGCGAGGTTCTCGGGCTGGACGAGTCAGGTAACAGCCGGGTCGATGCCGACCGGGTCGAGCAGCAAGCGCGGGAGCTGGTCGAGGCGCTGGACGCCGGTGGCTGGTCCGACGCAGCCGTCGACCGGGCGGTCGAGCTCGTGGACGCGGGCTCGGCGGAGGCCGTGCGCCAGGTGCTCGACTTCGCCGTGCACCAGGTGGTGCCCCGGCTGGCGGGAACCACCCGGGAGATCGACAGCGTGATCCACGCGCTGCGAGGAGGTTTCGTCGAGGCCGGCCCCTCGGGCTCGCCGCTGCGCGGTCTGGTGAGCGTGCTGCCGACGGGGCGCAACTTCTACTCGGTCGACCCCAAGGCCATCCCCAGCCAGCTCGCCTGGGAGACCGGCCAGCTGCTGGCCGACTCGCTGCTCGAGCGCCACCGCACCGACACCGGCGAGTGGCCGACGTCGGTGGGCCTGTCCATGTGGGGCACCTCGGCCATGCGCACCTCCGGCGACGACATCGCCGAGGCGCTGGCGCTCATGGGCGTGCGGCCGGTCTGGGACGAGGCGTCCCGCCGGGTCACCGGCCTCGAGGCGATCCCACTGGCGGAGCTGGGCAGGCCGCGCATCGACGTCACGCTGCGGATCTCCGGGTTCTTCCGGGACGCCTTCCCGCACGTGGTGATGCTGCTGGACGACGCGGTGCAGCTGGCCGCCGGCCTGGAGGAGGACGCGCCGGACAACCACGTGCGCGCCCACGTCCAGGCCGACCTCGCCGAGCACGGCGACGAACGCCGCGCCACCACGAGGATCTTCGGGTCGCGGCCCGGCACGTACGGCGCGGGTCTGCTGCAGCTCATCGACTCGCGCGACTGGCGCACCGACGCCGACCTGGCCGAGGTCTACACGGTCTGGGGCGGCTACGCCTACGGCCGCGGCCTGGAGGGGCGGCCCGCGCGGGCCGACATGGAGACGGCCTACCGCCGGATCGCGGTGGCGGCCAAGAACGTCGACACCCGCGAGCACGACATCGCCGACTCCGACGACTACTTCCAGTACCACGGCGGCATGGTGGCGGCGGTGCGATCGCTCACCGGCCAGTCCCCGGCGGCGTACATCGGCGACAGCACCCGCCCGGAGACGGTCAGGACCCGCAGCCTGCACGAGGAGACCTCGCGCGTGTTCCGCGCCCGCGTGGTGAACCCGCGCTGGATGGAGGCGATGCGCCGGCACGGGTACAAGGGGGCGTTCGAGATGGCCGCCACCGTGGACTACCTGTTCGGCTACGACGCCACCACCGGGGTCGTCGACGACTGGATGTACGAGCGGCTCACCCAGGAGTACGTCTTCGACGAGACGAACCGCAAGTTTCTGGAGCAGGCCAACCCCTGGGCGCTGCACGGCATGGCCGAGCGGCTGCTCGAGGCGGCCTCGCGAGGACTGTGGAAGGAACCGGACGAGACGACCATTGCCCAGCTCAAGCAGGTCTACCTCGACGTCGAGGGCGACCTGGAGGGCAGGGGCTGATGAGCGAGGAGACCGCCACTCCCGGCTACCCCTTCAGCGCAGTTGTCGGGATGGACGACCTCTCGCTGTCGCTGTGCCTGTGCGTGGTGTCGCCCGCCATCGGCGGTGTCCTGGTGCGCGGGGAGAAGGGCACCGCGAAGTCCACCATCGTCCGGGCGCTGGTGTCGGTGCTGCCGCCCGTCGCCGTCGTCCGTGGCTGCCGGTTCAGCTGCGACCCGCTGGCGCCCGACCGAGGCTGCCCGGACGGCCCGCACCAGGACGCCGCCTCGGAGCAGCGCGACGTCCGCCTGGTGGAGCTGCCCGTCGGGGCGAGCGAGGACCGCGTGCTGGGCTCCCTGCACCTGGACCGCCTGGTCTCCTCCGGTGAGGTCGCCTTCGAACCGGGCCTGCTCGCCCGGGCGCACCGCGGCCTGCTCTACGTCGACGAGGTGAACCTGCTCCCGGACCACCTGGTCGACACCCTGCTGGACGCGGCCGCCATGGGACGGGCACGCATCGAGCGAGAGAGCGTCTCGGTCTCGCACGCCGCCGGCTTCGTGCTGGTGGGGACGATGAACCCGGAGGAGGGCGAGCTGCGCCCGCAGCTGCTCGACAGGTTCGGCCTGACCGTCGACGTGGCCGCGGACCGTGATCCGCAGGCACGCGCCCAGGTGGTGCGTCGCCGGATGGCGTACGAGTCCGACCCCGCGACCTTCGCCGCGCACTACGCGGCGGCGGATGCCGAGGTGGCACAACGGATTTCCCAGGCGCGCGAACAGCTGCGCAAGGTCGATCTGCCGGACGACGCGGTGCTGGCGATCGCCACCATCTGCGCGGCCTACGGCATCGACGGGATGCGCGGGGACCTGGTGATGGCCCGCGCCGCGGTCGCGCACGCGGCCTGGTGCGGCCGGGACTTAGTCAGCAGCGACGATATCCGGGTGGCGGCGCGACTGGCGCTGCCGCACCGGCGTCGGCGCAACCCCTTCGACCCGGCGGATGCCGGCTCCTCGAACCTGGACGACCTTCTGGACGAGCACGCCCCGCAGCAGCCGGACCCAGGCACCGACCAGGACCCCGAGCCGGACGACCCCGAGCCGGACGGTGACCCCGAGCCGGACGGTGGCCCGGAGGGTCCCGGCGGCGGCAACGACCCGGGGCCGGACGTCAACGGACCCGATGGCCCCGACGCAGCTGACCGCGTCGACGGACCCGACGGCCTTGATGCAGGCGACAGCCTCGACGGAGCCGACGCGCAACCGCAGCGCAGCGACGCTCCCGAGCAACAGCCCCCGCCGCATCCACGGGACACCCCGGCGGAGGCAGCCGGTACGCCCTACGCAGCTCGGCTGCTACGGCTGAACCGCACCGGCAACGGCGCAGCCGGTCGTCGCTCCACCGCGGTGACGGCGGTCGGGCGGCACGTACGCGCGGTGCTGCCGCACGACCCCCGCGGCCACGGGCTCTCCCTTATGGGGAGCGTGCAGGCCAGTGTCCGTCGCCGCGCGACAGACCGCACCGCCCCGGACGGCACGCGCGTGGCCGGCAGGCTGGTGCTGCGCGGTAGCGACCTGCGGCGCAGCCTGCGCCAGGGCAAGGAGGGCAACCTCATCGTCTTCGTGGTCGACACCTCCGGGTCGATGGGGGCCGCCCGACGGATCCGCGAGGTCAAGACCGCCGTGGTGTCCCTGCTGCTGGACGCCTACCAACGCCGGGACCGCGTTGCCGTCATCACCTTCGCCCGCGACAGCGCACAGGTCGTCCTGCCGCCCACCTCGAGCGTGGACCTGGCCGAGAGGCTGTTGGCGCAGGTCCCCACCGGGGGGCGCACCCCGCTGGCAGAGGGCATCTCCTGTGCCGCGGACCTGGTCCGGCGCGAGAAGGCGCGCGACCCTGACCGCCGCGCCCTGCTGCTGGTGCTCACCGACGGGCGCGCCACGCACGGACCGCACGCACTCGACCGCGCGCTGGGCACCGCACGTACGGCTGCGGTGCGCCAGGACGAGTGGGTCGTCATCGACTGCGAGAACCCGCGAGCGCCAGTGCGTCTCGGCCTCGCGTCCGGCCTGGCCCAGGCACTGGGCGGGGAGTGCCTGCAGCTCGGCGACCTCGCGGCGGCCACGTTGTCCCAGGTCGTGCGCACCCGTTCGGTCGAGGTAGGAGCAGCCTGATGCCCCAGGGCCAGCCGGCCGCCGTCCCCGCCGACGGCCTGACCACGCGCCAGCGCCGCAACCGTCCGCTCACGATCGTGCACACCGGTGAGATGAAGGGGAAGTCCACTGCGGCCTTTGGGCTGGGCCTGCGCGGCTGGAACCAGGGCTGGGACATCGCCGTGTTCCAGTTCGTGAAGTCGGCGAAGTGGACGGTGGGCGAGGAGCAGGCTTTCCGCGCCCTCGGGCAGCTGCACGAGGAGAAGGGCGTGGGCGGCCCGGTGCAGTGGCACAAGATGGGGCAGGGCTGGAGCTGGAGCCGCAAGCAGGGCAGCGACGTCGACCACTGCGCCGCCGCTCTCGCCGGATGGCGCGAGATCCAGCGCCGCATCGGTGACGCGGCGCACGACCTTTACATCCTGGACGAGTTCACCTACCCGCTGAAGTGGGGCTGGGTCGACGTCGATGAGGTGGTGCAGACCCTGCGCGAGCGCCCGGGTCACCAGCACGTCGTGATCACCGGCCGCGACGCCCCGCCTCAGCTCCTCGAGGCCGCCGACCTGGTCACGGAGATGACCAAGGTCAAGCACCCGATGGACGCGGGCCAGAAGGGCCAGCGGGGGATCGAGTGGTGACCATCCCGCGCGTCGTCGTGGCCGCTCCCGGCTCCGGCCACGGCAAGACGATGATCGCCACCGGCCTGATGGCGGCGTTGCGCGCGGCGGGCGACGTCGTGTCCCCGCACAAGGTGGGGCCGGACTACATTGACCCCAGCTACCACGCGCTCGCCGCCGGTCGCGTGGGCCGCAACCTCGACCCGTTCCTGCAGTCCGAGCAGCTGGTCGCACCGCTGCTCGTGCACGGCGCTCTCACCCCTGAACCCGCCGACATCGCTGTCATCGAGGGCGTGATGGGCCTGTTCGACGGCGCTATCGGGCGGGCGGGCTTCAGCTCCACCGCCCACGTCGCCCGGCTGGTGCAGGCCCCGGTGATCCTCGTGGTGGACTGCGCCGCCACCGCTCGTAGCGTCGGCGCGATCGTGCACGGCTTCTCCCGGTTCGACCCGGACGTGCGCGTCGCCGGCGTCATCCTCAACAACGTCGCCTCGGCCCGGCACGAGGCCGAGGCGCGTGACGGGGTGGAGAGCACCGGCGTCCCCGTCCTGGGATGCGTACCCCGGATTCCCGACGTCGCCGTCCCCAGCCGGCACCTCGGCCTGGTTCCGGCAGCAGAGCGGCAGCCGGAGGCGCTGGCAGCCGTGCGTGCCCTGGGCGAGCTCGTCGGCACGCACGTCGACCTGGCCGCGGTGCGCTCCCTCGCTCGCACCGCGCCGGACCTGGACGTGCTGCCGTGGCGACCGCAGGACGTCGTGCCGGCGGGGGGCTCGCCGCCGCACGCCCCCCGGGTCGCTGTTGCCGGGGGTCGGGCCTTCTCCTTCGCGTACGCCGAGACGGCCGAGCTGCTGGCGGCCGCCGGCGCCGAGGTGGTCCCGTTCGACCCGTTGCGCGACGACCGCCTTCCCGACGGCATCGGCGGCCTCCTCATCGGCGGCGGCTTCCCCGAGATGCACGCGGAGGCGCTGTCCGGCAACGACTCATTGCGTACCGGCATCCGCCAGTTCGCCGAGGCCGGTGGCGCGATCGCGGCCGAGTGCGCGGGCCTGCTGTACCTGGGGCGGGCACTGGAGGAGCTGCCCATGTGCGGGGTGCTTCCGCTGACCGGTGCCATGTCCGGTCGCCTGACCCTGGGCTATCGCAGCGCCGTCGCGCTGCACGACAGCGTCCTGTGCGCAGCAGGAGAGCGGGTGTCGGGCCACGAGTTCCACCGCACCCAGGTGGTCGTGGACGGCTCCCTCTCACCCGCAACGGCGACGGCAGAGGCACCGGCACAGGCCTGGGGCTGGTCCACGGCGCAGCAGGTCGGCGTGCGTGAGGGCTTCGTCACCGAGCGGGTGCACGCCTCGTACCTGCACGTGCACTGGGCAGGGCACCCCCGCATGGCGCACCGCTTCGTGACCGCAGCCGCCACCAGCCGCACCGGCGTGCTCGCGTGAACGTCGTGGTGGGTGTCGGCGGTCGACGCGGTGCGCCGCTGGCAGAGGTCGCACGGCTCGTCGAGGACGCCCTGGCGTGCTGTGACCTGACAGGTGAGGTCGTGACCACCCTGGCCACCGTGACGCGCCGCGCGGGTGAGCCGGCCCTCGAACAGCTGGCAGCACTGCTGGCGGCGGAGCTGGTGGCCTTTGCGCCGCAGGTCCTTGCCGTGCAGCCTGTTCCGCACCCGAGCGAGCTGGTGCGCCGCCACACCGGGCTGGACGGCGTGGCCGAGGCAGCCGTGTTGGCCACGGGGGCGACGCTGGTGCTGCCCAAGACCTGCTCTGACAGCTGGACGGTCGCCATCGGCCGGCATGAAGCGCCTGCTACCGCACCGACCGACACCACGGGGGACCGCTCATGAGCACGATGGCCACGCCCCTGGTGACAGGCCGCTGGACCCGGTCGGAGCGGCTGCGGCTCACGGCGATCCTGGGGACGGTCGCCGCGCTGCACGTCTCCGGAATCACGCTGTACCTGGCCTACCAGGGCGACATCACCGGTGCCGGGGGAGTAGCAGGCGCAGGTGCCCTGGCCTACGTGCTCGGCATGCGGCACGCCTTTGACGCCGACCACATCGCCGCCATCGACGACACCACGCGCGTGATGCTGCTGCGCGGCCGCCGTCCGGTCGGCGTGGGTTTCTTCTTCGCCATGGGCCACTCCACCGTGGTGGTGGTACTGGCCCTCATCGTCGCCGCTGCTGCCGGTGGCCTGTCCGAGTCCCGGGTCGAGGCGATCCGCACCGTCGGCGGGACGATCGCGGTCGTCGTGGCCATGACCTTCCTGCTGCTGGTGGCCACGCTCAACGCGCGCGTGCTAGCGAACCTCGTCCGGCTGTGGCGTCAGGTGCAGGGCGGCTCGGACGCCTCGCAGGAGGTCGAGCACGCGCTGCTGTCGCGGGGGGTGTTCAACCGGCTGGCCGGTGGCCGGCTGCGGAACATGATCAAGCACTCCTGGCACATGTACCCGGTGGGGATCCTCATGGGCCTGGGGCTGGAGACCGCCAGCGAGGTCACGCTGCTGGCGCTGTCGGCCTCGTCCGCAGCAGGCGGGAACCTGCCGCTGCTGGCCGTGCTCAGCCTGCCGCTGCTGTTCGCCGCTGGGATGTCGATGTTCGACACCGCCGACTCGCTCATCATGACCAGGCTGTACTCGTGGAGCTACCGCCAGCCGCTGCGCACCCTGTTCTTCAACATCGCCACCACCGCGATGACCGTGGCGGTCGCCGGCTTCGTCGCCGCCGTGTACCTCGCGGACGTGCTGGTGGAGTTCGCCGGCGCCGACCTGCTGGCTCCGCTGGCCGCCGTGGGGGAGAACTTCGAGCTGCTCGGCTACGGCATCGCTGGCACGTTCGTGCTCACCTGGCTGTGCGCCCAGGCCTACTGGCGCTGGGGCAGCCACGACGGTGGACCAGCGCGTGACGCCTGACCCGCAGCACCCCAGCGCGGAGCCCCTGAGCACGATGCCCATCAGCACGGAGCCCTACCGGCCGGACCTGCGACACCACGGCGACATCGAGGCGACGCCGGGGCTGCTGGACTTCGCCGTCAACGTGCACGGCAGCGAGCCCCCCGACTGGCTGCTCGCCGTCCTGCGCCAGGAGCTGCACGGGCTGGCCCGCTACCCCGACCCGGCTCCGGCGCAGCGTGCCCTTGCGGCCGTGCACGACGTGCCGCCCGAGTGCGTGCTGGTCGTGGCTGGTGCGGCGGAGGCGTTCACGCTCCTGGCAGGGCTGCCCTGGCGGCGCCCGCTCGTGGTGCACCCGCAGTTCACCGAGCCTGAGGTGGCACTGTCGGCGCACGGGCACAGCGTCGAGCGGTGTGTGCTCGGCGCGCCCGACTTCTGCCTCGACGGTGCGGCCGACGCCCTGTCCGACGACGTCGACCTCGTCGTGGTGGGCAACCCGACCAACCCCACCTCCGTCCTCCACCCCGCGCAGGAGGTGCTGCGGCTGCTGGCGCCCGGCCGGACCCTGCTCGTCGACGAGGCGTTCATGGATACCGTGGAGCCCGCGGCTCGACCCCGGCACTCCCTGGTCGCAGCAGCGGCCGTCACCCCGGGGCTGGTCGTCGTGCGGAGCCTGACGAAGACGTTCGCCCTCGCGGGGCTGCGCGTCGGCTTCCTGGTGGCAGAGCCCGCACTCGTCCGGGTGCTGGCACGGCGCCAGCCGCACTGGTCGGTGGGCTCGCTCGCGTGCGCGGCCGCTGTGGCCTGCACGAGCGAGGTCGGCCGGCAGCACGCGGCTGCCGTTCGGGCCGACCTGCCCACGCGGCTGGAGCACCTGCGGAACGGGCTGACGGCGTGCGGGCTCGACGTGGTCCCCGGGCCGCGGGCGCCGTTCGTCCTGGCTCGTCATCCTGGTGCCGCTGCTCTGCGGACGGGTCTGCGGGACAAGGGCTTCGCCCTCCGTCGAGGTGACACCTTCCCCGGCCTCGGGCCGAGCTGGCTGCGCGTGGCGGCGCGGGACACCGCCCTGACGGACGAGCTCGTCATAGCCATCGCCGCGATCCAACGGAGCCTCGGCGACCCCGCCGCTGCCCAGCACCCCCGTCCCTTCAGGAGCCGCACATGACCCTGCTCGCCGAGACCCTCGCCGCCATCGAGCCCCCGTCGGCGCAGTCGCGCTCCGAAGCCGACCAGCGCCAGCGCCAGCTCACCAAGCCGCCTGGCGCCCTGGGTGCCCTGGAGGAGCTGGGCACTCGGCTCGCGGGGATCTACGGCAGCTGCCCACCGCCGCTGGCCGAGCCGGTCGCCGTGGCCGTTTTCGCGGCCGACCACGGCGTCCACGACCAGGGTGTCTCGCCGTGGCCACAGGAGGTCACAGCCCAGATGGTCGTCAACTTCCTGTCCGGCGGTGCGGCCATCAACGCGCTCGCGCGTCAGTGCGGTGCTCAGGTCACCGTGGTGGACGTCGGGGTCGCCTCGCAGGTGCCCCCCGCCCAGGGGCTGCTCTCCCGCAAGGTGCGGGCGGGGACCGCCGACATGACGCAGGGACCGGCGATGTCCGACGAGGAGGCTCAAGCTGCCCTGGTCACCGGGATCGAGGTGTCCCGCGACCTGGTCGAGCAGGGCCACCGGCTCCTGGTGGCCGGGGACATGGGCATCGCCAACACGACGGCCTCCGCAGCGCTGGTCAGCGTCTTCACCGGCCGCGACGTCGCCTCGGTCACCGGCCGGGGGGCCGGCATCGACGACGCCATGCTGCGGCACAAGATCGCGGTGGTCGGTCGCGCCCTCGAGATGCACCGGCCGAGCCGCGAGGAGCCGTTGCGCGCGCTGGCTGCCGTCGGCGGGCTCGAGCACGCGGCCATCACCGGGTTCCTGCTCGGCGCCGCTGCCCTGCGCATCCCGGTGGTCCTGGACGGCGTGATCGCCTGTTCCGCAGCGCTCGTCGCCCAGGCGCTGGCCCCGGTAGCCGTCGAGTACTGGATCGCAGGACACCGCTCGTCCGAGCCCGGCGCCTCGGCCGCCCTGCAGCACCTCGGGCTGGAGCCCCTGGTCGACCTCGGGCTCCGCCTCGGAGAGGGCTCCGGCGCCACTCTCGCCGTTCCCCTGGTCCAGGCCGCAGCGCGCGTGCTGGCCGAGATGGCCACCTTCGACCAGGCCGGGGTGAGCGACAAGGGATGAGCACGGACCGGGTGAGCGTCAGCCTCTCGCTGCGCGGCCGCAGGGTCGTCGTGGTGGGCGGGGGGGCGCAGTCGCTGCGCCGGGTGTCCCGGCTGCTGGAGGTCGGGGCGCTCGTGCACGTCGTGGCGGAGCACGTCGAGGCCGCCGTCGAGGACCTGGCCGACCGCGGTGCCATCACCTGGGGCAGGCGGTCTCACCAGGCCTCGGACTTGGCCGGGGCGTGGCTCGTGGTCGCAGCCACCGGCAACGACGACCAGGACGCCGTGGTGCTGCGTGACGCCGACGCGACGGGCGTGTGGAGCGTCGGCCCCGAGCACGGGGCGCTGACGGACGCCGCGCCTGAACCGGCCCAGGAGTCCGAGCTCGCCCCGGGGTCGGTGACGTTGGTGGGGGGCGGCCCCGGCGACGAGGGGCTGCTCACGGTGGCGGGGCTGCGGGCCGTCCGTGGCGCCGACGTGCTCGTGGTGGACCGGCTGGCGCCTTTGTCGGTGCTGGACGGTCTCGCCGAGCGCGTGCAGATCATCGACGTGTCCAAGATCCCCCGAGGACGCTCGGCCTCCCAGGAGAGCATCAACGCCGCCCTGGTCGAGCACGCGCTCGCCGGCCGTCGCGTGGTCCGCCTCAAGGGAGGTGACTCCTACGTCTTCGGGCGCGGCATGGAGGAGCTCATCGCGTGCGCGGAGGCCGGGGTGCCGGTGACCGTGGTGCCCGGGGTGACCTCCGCGGTGGCGGCCCCGGAGCTGGCCGGGATCCCTGTGACGCACCGAGGGCTCTCCCAGGGCTTCACCGTGGTCTCCGGGCACGTGCCGCCCGGGGACCCGCGCAGCGAGGTCGACTGGGCTGCACTCGCTGTCTCGGGCACCACGCTCGTGGTTCTGATGGGCGTCCAGACGCTCCCGGAGATCACCCGCGCGCTGGTGGCGGCAGGGATGCCGGGGGAGACCCCGCTCGCCAGCGTGATGGACGCAGGGCTGCCCAGCCAGCTGACCCTCACCGGGACCGTGGCAGAGGTCGCCCGGGACGGGTGCCCAGCCGGCCTGCGCCCACCGGCCGTCACCGTGATCGGTGCCGTCGCGGCGTTCGCACTCAGGGCCTCTCAGCGTCCTCCTGCGTGATCGCCGGGCAGCTGCTGAGGTCGAGCACGCGTCCGGCGACCACCAGCATCACCTGGTCGCTGACGGCCGCCAGGGCTGAGTTCAGCCGGCCCAGCTCGTCCCGGAAGAACCGGCCCGACGCCGTCGCCGGGACCACGCCCAGGCCCACCTCGTTGGACACGGCCACCACGTCGGCGCTCGCTGATCGCCACGCCTGCTCCAGCTCCGCGAACCGGGGAGCCAGCAGGGCGGACGTTCGCGGGAGGTCGTCCCACCCCTGCAGCCCGTCGACGACCCCCGCCAGCCAGCTGCCCAGGCAGTCGATGAGCAGTGGCCCGGTGGCGCGGCCGATCACGTCCACCAGGTCGTGGGTCTCCACGGTCGTCCACTGCTGGGACCGCCGCGTCCGGTGCCGCTCGACCCGCAGCACCCACTCCGGGTCCGACCCGTCCGCCACCGGCCCGGTGGCCACGTACGTGACGTCCTCGCGCTCGCGCAGCAGCTGCTCCGCGTGCTGGCTCTTGCCGCTACGGGCACCGCCGAGGACCAGCGTGGTGCTCATGGTCAGGACTACCTCGTTCCGGGAGGTGACCTGCCGTCGCAGGCCGGTGCTCGGCGAGACTACCTGTGCCAGAGCGCGTACTCGCTGTCGCCGAAGAGCGCAGGTTCCTTGCCCCCAGGGGGGCCAGGATGCTGCTCTTTTCGGGATACCTGGCGGGTGCGACCGGGAGACGTGTGTCACTCGGCCCGCGAGAGTGCTGGTTGTGGTCGGTCGTCTGCGTTCCCGCTGCTAACCTGGATCTCGGACGGCCTCCTGCTGTCCCACTCCCGCGGGCGAGTTTGCCCGCGAGGTCGCTCCTCGTGAAACATCCCGGGCCACGCTTGCTGGTGCGCCCCGCGGTACTGCCCGGCTGGTCATCGTCAGCCCGGTCGACTCCGCCCACGTCGCGGCCGACAAGCGCAACGGAGTCGTTGTCGATGTCTCGTCCTGCCCAGAACACCTATTCGCAGCCACAGAACGGCCGTAGCCGGCCAGCGCAACGCCGGCGGCCGTCCGGCCCCGTGCGCAGCCGCAGCTCGCAGCCGCGCACCTCCTCCGACCCGATCACCTCGGCCCTCGACGAGGCGCTGAACGCCGCCGTGAACGCGCCGGTCCCCCCGGAGCGCACCTTCGCCGAGCTGGGTCTGCCGCTCTCGCTGGTCGAGGCGCTCAACGCGGCCGGCATGGAGAAGCCGTTCGCCATCCAGACCCGCACGCTGCCCGACGGCCTGGCCGGCCGCGACGTGCTGGGCAGGGCCCAGACCGGGTCCGGCAAGACCCTGGGATTCGGGCTGCCGATGCTGGCACGCCTGGCCGGCGGCCGTCGTATGACCAAGCAGCCCCGGGGTCTGGTGCTGGTGCCGACCCGCGAGCTCGCCAAGCAGGTCGCCGACGCGCTCACCCCGTTGGCCCGCAGCCTGTCGATCAAGGTCACCACGGTCTACGGCGGTGCGCCGATCAACAAGCAGATCGCCGAGCTGGAGCGGGGGGTCGACATCGTCGTGGCCACCCCGGGCCGCCTCATCGACCTCATGGAGCGCCGCAGCGCGAGCCTGGACCGGGTCGAGATCACGGTGCTGGACGAGGCCGACTACATGGCCGACCTCGGCTTCATGCCGGCCGTCACCCAGATCCTGGACACTACGCCGGCTGGTGGGCAGCGGATGCTGTTCTCCGCCACGTTGGACCGCGGAGTCGGCCGGCTGGTGCACTCCTACCTGAGCGACCCTGCCATCCACGCCGTGGCGGGCACGGACTCGCGGATCGACACCATGGATCACGTGGTCTTCACCGTCCGGAACGAGGACAAGGTCGCCGTAGCCACCGAGGTCGCCGCCCGCCCGGGACGCACGCTCTTCTTCGTGCGCACCAAGCACGGCGCGGACCGCCTGGCCCAGCAGCTCCACGGTGGCGGCGTGCCGGCAGGCGCCATCCACGGCAACCTGACGCAGGGAGCCCGGCAGCGGGCCCTGGACGCGTTCACGGCGGGCCATCCCCGCGTGCTGGTGGCCACCGACGTCGCGGCGCGCGGCATCCACGTCGACGACGTCGACCTGGTCGTGCACTTCGACCCGCCGAACGACCACAAGGACTACCTGCACCGATCCGGTCGCACCGCGCGGGCCGGCAGCTCCGGCACCGTGGTGTCGCTGGTCCAGCCCGCCCAGGTGCGTGACCTGTCGCGGCTGCACCAGGCAGCCAAGGTGGTGGCCCGTACCAGTGCGGTCGCGCCGGGGCACGCAGACGTGCGGGTCATCGCGACCTCCGGAGAGCCCGTCGTGGTCAAGCCCATGCCGGAGCGCAGCTCCAGCCCGCGCGGCCGGAACCCGTACCGCTCCCACGCATCACGTGATGGACGAGGCGGCCGTCCTGAGGGCCGCCAGGGCAGCTACTCCGGTCGCGGGGCACCCCGCCGCGGCGCCGGCCGCCCGGCCTGAGCACCGCCTGAACAGAGCATGCGAAAGGCCCCGGACCAGATGGTCCGGGGCCTTTCGCGTCCTGTCGGGGAACAGGTCAGTAATAGTGCTTGCGGCCGCCGACGCCTTTCCCCATGGACCCGAGCACGAAGAGCACGATCCCGATCACGATCAGGATGATCCCGATGGTGACGAGGATGCCTAGGGAGTCGACCAGCAGGCCGACGATCAGAAGGATTACTCCGAGGACGATCATGGTGCCTCCGGTTCGGGACGCGCGGAGCTGCTCTCCGCGTCGGTGGGACGCCCCCATGATGGGCTGCTGCCACCGGTTGTGCACGCCGCAACGCCGCAGCTGAGGCATGATTCGCAGGTGAGTGACCCGACGACGTCCCCCGGGGTACCCGTCCACGCACGTGTGGGGAACCGGCTGCTGGAGGTGGCCGAGACGGTGGTCTACGTCGGCATCGCCGCTCTCCTGATCGTGGTGGCGGTCAGCCTGCTGGTGGTGACGGCCTTGTCGACACCCACCCTGCTGGCCGGTGGGCTCGACGGCGGGCAGGACGCCGCGCTGGAGCTGCTCGACTCGCTGCTGCTCGTGTTCATCGTGGTGGAGCTGCTGTACGCGGTCCGGATGACGATCGCCAAGCGGCAGCTCGTCGCTGAGCCGTTCCTGTTGGTCGGCATCATCGCCTCGATCAAGGAGATCGTGGTGCTGTCGGTGAAGGCGGCCGACCTCATCGGGAAGCCGGAGTTCGGGGACGCCGTGACGGAGATCGGTGTGCTGGGCGGCCTGGTGCTCCTTCTGGGTGCGGCGGCGTGGCTGCTCAGGATCAAGGAACGCGAGCCGGGAGAGGGCGAGGACGGCGACCCGTACACCTCCGCCAGCCCCGAACAACGCGCCGAGGAGCACTCTGGATGAGGGAGCTGTGCCGCCTTTCGCGCGCGGACCTCACGCTCGCGGTGGCCGTGATGGCATGGGTCGGTGCGGTGCTGTGGGCCGACCGTTCCAGCTCGATGGCCGAGCAGGTGGTGATCGGGCTACTGACCTGGGGGGTGCTGATCGCCGCCCTGCGCCGGGAGGTGCCGCTGGTGCGTGCGCAGACGCTGGCGGTAGTGGTGCTGGCGACGATGGTGGAGTACACCTTCTCGCCGGTCCTGGAGGCCTATACCTACCGGCTGGGCACCGTCCCGGCGTTCGTGCCGCCAGGTCACGGGCTGGTGTACCTCGCCGCGCTCGCCCTGGGACGGACCGCGCTGTTCGTCACCTGGCGTCGGCCACTGGTGTGGTCCACCGTCGTCCTCGGCGGTGGTTGGGCGCTGTACGGGCTGGTGCTGGCGGACCGCCAGGACGTGCTGGGCGCGTTCTGGTTCTGCTGCCTGCTGGGGTTCCTGCGCTGGGGGCGTTCGCAGCTGCTGTACGTCGGCGCCTTCGTGGTGGTGAGCTGGCTGGAGCTCGTGGGCACCGCCTGGGGCAGCTGGGTCTGGGCCCCGTACGACCCGGTGCTCGGCATCGTCTCGCAGGGGAACCCGCCGTCCGGGGCGGCAGGGGGGTACGGCTGGTTCGACCTCTACGCCTTGCTCCTGGCGCCGGGGCTGCTCCGGGGGTTCAGCGCCGCGAGGGCGGCAGCGTGCAGGTGGCCGTTGGTGGCGAGGGCGTTCCCACCGAACGGTCCGTGCGCGGCCTCCAGCGAGGTGAACGTCCCCCCCGCCTCGGTGACGATGGGCACCAGCGCCGCCATGTCGTGCAGGGACAGCTCCGGCTCGGTGGCCACGTCCACGGCTCCCTCGGCCAGCAGCACGTAGGAGAAGAAGTCGCCGTAGGCACGGGTGCGCCAGCAGGCGCGGGCCAGCCCGAGGAACGTCTCGAGTCCGCCCTGCTCGGCCCGGTGCTCGTCCCAACCGGACAGGCTCGAGTAGGACAGCGACGCGTCTGCCAGCTCGCGCACGTCCGAGACGTGCAGGCGGGTGGCGGCCGAGAGCGAGCGTCCCGTCCAGGCCCCGGACCCGAGCGCGGCCCACCATCGTCGGTTGAGCGCGGGGGCCGAGACCACGCCGAGCACCGGCCGACCGTCGTCCACCAGGGCGATCAGGGTGGCCCACACCGGGACCCCTCGCACGAAGTTCTTGGTGCCGTCGATCGGGTCGATGACCCACCGTCGGGGGCCGTGCCCCGTGGTCTCCATCTCCTCACCGGAGACCGCGTCGCGCGGACGGGTGCGCTTGAGCTGGGACCGGACGAGCTCCTCCGCACTCTGGTCCGCGTCGGTGACGGGGGTGAGGTCGGGCTTGGTGTGCACCGCCAGGTCCTGTGCCTTGAACCGGGACAGCGTCAGGGAGTCGACCTGGTCGGCGATGACATGGGCCAGTCGCAGGTCGTCGTCGTAGCTGGCCACCCGGCGGGCGCTCTCTTCACTCACCAGGGCACGGTAGCGGCTGGCAGCACCCGCGGCAGGGACCTGGACGTGTCCTGCGCCCTCGTGGGGCCGCGGTGGGGCGATACTGCCGGACATGCACGACGCCTCGATCTTCGGCACTGTCGTCGGTCTGCCCCTGCACCCGCTGGTCGTGCACGGTGTGGTGGTGCTGCTGCCACTGATGACGCTGGTCACGGCAGTGGTCGCCTGGAGACGGTGGGGGCAGCGGGTGGCCTGGGCCGTCGTCGTCGCGGATGCAAGCGTGCTGGCTCTGGCACTGGTCGCCAGGACGAGCGGACAGGACCTGCAGGCTGTACGGCCCGTCAGCGACGCGGTCCTGGCCCACGCCAGGCTGGGGGACGTGCTGCCGTGGTTCGCGCTCGGTGTGCTGGCCGCCGCGGTCGCCCTGCTGCCTCGCGCACAGGGCCGGCTCCGCTGGCTGGGGCTCGCCCTGTGCGTGCTGGCTGGGGTGCCAGCGATCTGGTGGACGGTGCGGACAGGTCACAGCGGGGCGGTCGCCGTGTGGGGCAATGTCGTCGTGGGCTAGCTGGGGGCTGGCTGGGTTACCCAGCGTTCCGTACGGGCTTCCCGACGGCATAGGGGGTCACCGACACCACCGCGCTGAGCGGCAGCGGCCCGTACACGTGCGGAAAGGGGTCCGGCGCTCCTGGCACCGTCTCCCAGCAGACGGGTGAGCCGGCCGCCTCCAGGGCGTGGACATCCAGCTCCAGCAGGACGAGAGGGGCGTCGACCTCCGCGTAAAAGCTCCGCGCCACCCCCTCGACCTGGGAGGCGGTGCTGGCGTGGATGTAGCCCTGCTCCTGCAGGGTCCGGCCCAGGGTGGACCACTCGTAGCGACCGACATCACGTGCCGCGCACCACTGCTCGTCCAGGGCCAGGTGCCAGATGGGACCGGTGGTCATGCGCCCATCCTGGCGGGCGGGGCAACGCGACGCCACTGCGTCACCACTGGACGTCCTTGGCCAGCAGGCAGGTCTCCACGTCGAAGCGCTCGATCGTCGTCAGAGGCCCTCGTGCCGCAGGCGGGTCGACACCCACCGCGCGGCAGCACTCGAGCAGCACGTCGTCGTAGGCGCCCACGCTGGCGCGCACCCGCTGGTACTTCCCGGGTTCGGTGGTGGCGTACGCCCGCTGGACCTCGGTGGAGAGCCGCCGCAGCTCCAGGGTGCGCAGCAGCAGGTCGACCGCTGGATCGGACTCGGGGCGGCCACGACCGAACCGCTGACGAAGCGCCGTGCCGACCCGCGTGGAGCCCAGCTGGGAGCCGATGGTGGCCAACCAACGAGGCAATCGGGCGACCGCGCCGGTGCTCGCCGCCACCAGCACGGCGAGATACAGCAGCAGTATGAGCATCGGCCACCTCAGCTCCCTTCTGCGCCCGCACCGGACGAGCTGTCACGACCCCACTAGGGTCTCCCGGTGAGCCAGATGCCACCAGACGAACCGCACAAGATCCGGGCCGCCACGGTGCTGCCCGCACGTCGCGAGGACGTGAAGCTGCAGACCGCCGACGGCCACACCTTGGTGGGCGAGCTGGCGCTGCCGCTGGACGGCGATCCCGTCGCCACCCTGCTGACGCTGCACCCGCTGCCCACCCACGGCGGCTTCATGGACAGCCACGTCTTCCGCAAGGCCGCCTGGCGGCTGCCCGCCCTCGCGGGGATCGCCGTGCTGCGCTTCAACCTGCGTGGGGTGAGCAGCCCGCGCGGCACCAGCGGCGGGCAGTTCGACGAGGGCGACGCCGAACGCTACGACGTCGCGGCGGCGATCGAGCTGGCCGAGTTCCGAGACCTGCCCCACCGCTGGCTGGTCGGGTGGTCCTTCGGTACGGACCTCGCGCTCATGCACGGCTGCGACCCCTCCGTCGCGGGTGTGGTGCTGCTCTCGCCCCCGCTGCGGTTCTCTGTGCCCGAACACCTGCAGGCGTGGCAGCGTTCCGGGCACCCCGTTCTCGCTCTGGTGCCCGAGCATGACGACTACCTGCGTCCGGAGGAGGCTACGCAGCGCTTCGCCGCCATCCCGCAGGCCCGGGTGGTCGGGGTAGAGGGCGCCAAGCACCTGTGGGTGGGTGAGGCGGCGGTGCGACGCGTGCTGGACGAGATCGTCGCCCAGGTCGCGCCGCAGGTGCAGGTACCGCTGCCGACCACCTGGGACGGACCCTTCGAGGTGGCCGACGACCGGCGCCGCTGACGCGGTGAGGACTGGCTAGAGCCGGTTCTGCCGGGGCATGACGACCTCTTGCACGACCAGCAGGATGCCTGCGGCGATCGGGATCGCGATGAGCGCACCCAGAGCACCCAGCAGGCTCCCTCCGGTCAGCGCGGCGACGATGGCCAGGCCGCCTGGCACCGAGACCGTCCGCGCCATGATCTTGGGCGCGATCACGTAGTTCTCCACCTGCTGGTAGACGAGGTAGTAGACCAGCACGATGAGCGCGGTGGGGAGCGAGATGAACAGCGCGACGGCAACCACCAGCACAGCCCCGATGGTGGCGCCGACCAACGGGATCAGACCGACGAGACCGACCGCGATCGCCAGCACGGCGGGGTAGGGGATGTCCAGGACGAGCATCATCACGTACGAGAGGATCCCGTTCAGGGTGGCGATCGCCAGCTGGCCCATGACGTAGCCGCCGATGCGCCGGCTGATCTCGTCGCCGAGCAGCTGCACGCGCTCGCGGCGCGAGGAAGGGACCAGGTCGTAGGTCGTCGACCGCAGGGTGCGCATCGACGCCAGGAAGTACAAGGTCAAGATCAGCACCGTCAGGGCGCTGAATACCCCGCCGAGAAGCGCCTGTCCTGCGCCCAGCACCCCGCCGGCGATCGCGCTCATGGTCTGCCCGTCGGCGACGCGCTGCTCCAGCTCCTCGGTCACGCGTCCGACGAGGTCGTAGCGGCGGTCCAGGTCGGTGAACCAGTCGGAGCTCTGCACCTGCTGGAAGTACTGCGGGATAGTCGTGGCCAGCTGTGCCCCCTGATCGATCAGGATGGGCACGACCATGAAGCCGAAACCCACGAAGACGGCCACCACGGCGAGGAAGACCAGCCCGATGGCTCCGCCCCGCCGGATGCCGCGCCTGCCCAGCCACTCCACCACCGGCTCGAGTGCCAGCGCCAGGAACAACGCGACCACGAGCAGGGTGATCACGTTGGAGAGGTTGCCGAGCAGCTCGACCAGCGCGATGGCGATGAGGACGCCCAGCGCTCCCACGAACCCCACGTAGAACGGGTGCCCGCGGTCGAAGTCGCGACCAGGGACCCCGAACCGGGCCGAGCCCGGGTGCTCGTGCGCTGAGGACCCCCCGTGGGTCTCTGGGGTAGCCGGATCGTCCGGTTGAGTGGCCTCCGGGCCCGAGGTGGCGCCATCGCCGCCGGAAGGGTCATCGTCACTCGTAGCGGTCGCGGGAGCGGGTTCGGCAGTGCCGCCGCCCGTCGCGGCTGCGGCCCGTCGGGCCTCCAGCAGCTGGTCCAACGTCGGGGCGCTCGCCTGCCCGCGTCCCAGGGCACGGCGCTGCGCAAGGGCCAGGCGTACCTCCGCGCGCCTCTCCGCTGAGGGCAGGGCGCTCTGGACCCGGCGCAGTGCCCGCCCGCGGCGCGATCCTGGCGCCGGCGCTACGGGGGGGACCGCGTCCGACGCCGCGGCGTCGCCGTGCTGTGCCACTGCTGTGACCGGCCGCTCGGTCGTGTCTTCGGTTCTGCCCGTGCCGTCCGAGGTCAATGCGCGTCCCTCCGCGTGAGTGCGGCGAGCCTAGCGGGAGGCCATCGGCTGAGCGTGGCCTACGCCCAGGGGTCGGCCTTCGAACTCAGAACCACTCAACTCCAGCCAGCCGAGCGCCGATGACCAGGACATGACCTTGAAGTCGGGCGAACGGCCCATGCTCCGCCTCGTCCTGGACGAGGCATCGGGGCCGGCTGCTTCGAGCATCCAGCGGGCGCTCGGCCTGCTTCTGGACGAGCTCGGGATGGACGTCGCCTTCGTGGGCGAGCTCGACGGCGGTGCCCGGGTCGTCACGCACGCAGCGAACGCTCCTGGAGCCACTCCCGTTCCGGTGGGGCTCTCTCATCCGGTTCAGGAGACCCTCTGCCACCTGTTCATCAGCGGCGAGGTGGGCCCGATCGTCGCCGACACGTCCGGGCACCGCGATCTCGCTGACCATCCCCACACGACCTTGTTCGGCGTGGGTGCTTACGCAGGGGTTCCGCTGCTGGTTGCCGGGAAAGTGGTCGGAGCCCTCTGCTGCGCCGCCTCCGCGACGGTGCGGGTCCTCGAGGAGCGCGACATCGTGACCCTGCAGACCGTGGCCGAGTACGTCAGCGAGCTGTTGCGGCCCACTTCGCCGGGCACGCACCTCCCAGCGCGCCAGGATGTGCAGACAACCGCCCGTGATGCGCTCGAACGCGTTGCCGGGGCATTCGCTGATGGACCGACGCTGGAGCTGCTGAGCCGGCCGCTGCTGGAGATGTTGCAGGAAGCCACCGGCCTCGACTCGACGTACCTGACCACCGTCGACTGGGCCGCGGACGAGCAGCGGATCCTGTACGCGCTGAACACGGCCACCCTGCAGATCCCCGAGGGACTGGCAATCGAGTGGTCGGACACGCTGTGCAGGCGTTCCCTTGATGAGGGTCGTCCGTGCACCACGGACGTGCCCGCGGTGTGGGGAGACTCCGAGGCCGCAGCGGCCCTCGGTATCACGACGTACGTGAGCGTCCCGGTGCTCGACCCGGACTCGATGGTCATCGGCACGCTCTGTGGTGCGAGCGGTGACATGGTCGACGTCGACCCGCGTCACCTGGCGACGATGCGGATGTTCGCTGTCCTCATCGGCCAGCAGATCGCGGCCCAGTCCAGTGCCACCGCGCAAGAGCGGCGTGCCGTCGAGCTCGAGGCCCGGCTGACCGAGGTCGATGACCTTGCGCTGCGGGACCCGCTGACGGGTCTGCTCAACCGACGTGGCATCGAGCGATGGCTGGCCGCTGCGTCGGCCAGCCTGCGACCCGGCACGGAACAGCTTGCTGTCGGCTTCTGCGACCTCGACGGCTTCAAGCACATCAACGACACACTCGGGCACGCGGTAGGGGACGACACTCTGCGATCCTTTGCGGAGGCCGTCGGGACGATCGGCCGAGGTGGGGATCTGCACGGACGACTCGGTGGAGACGAGTTCGTGGTGGCCGCCGTGCTGCCTTCGAGCGCAGCGGCACTCGGAGTCTGGACCGGACGACTACGCCGTGCAGCCCAGATCACCGTCACCGGCTCCACCGGGCTGCTCAAGGTCGGTGCAAGCGTCGGCGTGGTCGCCTTTGCGCGCGCCACGACGCCCGGCGAGGCTCTGTCAGCTGCTGACGCGGCGATGTACCAGGACAAGGCCGGCCGGCGCGGGACACACCTTGCGGAGCCGTGATCGAGATGTTGCAGAGCGCGCTCAACAGCCGGATCGTCATCGAGCAGGCCAAAGGCGTCCTGTCCGGGCACCGCGGCATCACCGTCGACGCCGCGTTCGATGCCCAGCGCGCCTACGCCAGCAGCAGCCAGCAGCATCTCGGGCCGGTCCCGCGGTGCTCGTGGACCTAACCAGCCTGCCCCAACGGCAGTCGCCGACACCGGCACCGGGGCAACCGGACCGAGCCGCTGCCCGGGCCGCTGTCTCGGCTTCAGAACGGTGGCGGGGACGCCGATGTAGAGTCAGGTTGAACCACGCGGGATCGCCGAGGAGAGGCCGTTGATGCAGGTTCCACGCACCGCTCCGGCGGCGCTGGACGACGGTGTGCCCGCTCCCTCGTGGTGCAGCAAGCGAACGCTCATTCTGGTCTCGCACGCCATGGAACGCGCCTTCAGCACGCGACCCTCGACCGACGCAGCCCATCCTGGCCTGGTCATCTCGCTGTTTCAGCGGCGGGAGTACTTCGACAAGGAAGCATCCCGCTACGCCGCGTTGGCCGCCGCGGGGCACACGGTCGTGGTCGGTCTGAGCGGCTCCGTCGCCGACCTGCCGTCCGGTGTGCACGGCGTGTCGTTCCCCGAGGACGACCCACGCGCTCGCCTGTGGGGTCTCCACCTGGTGGGCCCGCACTACGCGACGTCCCTGGTGGCTTCGGACCGGTCCGGCGTGGCCCCGGGAGAGCTGACCCTCGAGGCGAGCCGGCTGTTCGACGCCCGGTGGACCTTCCAGCGCCATCAGGCGCTTCGCGACGCGCGCGATCAGTTGGAGCTCATCCGGGCGTCGCTGCCACCCGACGTGCAGGAGGCAGCGCTGGGGAGCCTCGCCGCCTGCGAGGCGAGCGTCGTCTGCGACGCTGAGGCCAGGGTGTCGGCAGCCGCGGACCACCTGTCGCAGTCGCTGGACGCTGGCCAGCGGCGACTCACCAGTCTGCGCACCGAGCTCGCGGCGACCACGTCCAAGGCCGAGCAGGACCCTCTCACCGGGCTGGCCAACCGGCACTACCTGGAGCGGTTCCTGGGAGGGGACGACCGTCCCGCCGACCTGCTCACGATGCTCGTCGACGTGGACGACCTCAAGGCCATCAACGACACCTGGGGCCACGCAGCCGGCGACGCCGCGCTCACGGCCATCGCAAAGGCGCTCATGGACTACAGCCGACCGAACGACGTCGTCGTGCGCTGGGGCGGTGACGAGTTCCTCGTTCTCGTCCCCAGCGCAGGCCACACCGGGGGGCCGGCTGCACTGGCGATGGGCGAACGGCTCGCTGTCGCGGTCCGCGGGACGCGACCCGCCGCTCCCTGGGCGCACATGCGCCTGTCGGTGTCGATCGGGGTGTGCCCCAGCCGTCGCACGGCGCTGCCCCTGGCCGACCTGGACGCGGCGCTCCGTCAGCTCAAGTCCGCCGGCAAGGGCCACGCTGCGCTGGCTCCCACTACCGCATCGCAGGAGCCGGTGCTGGGTTGAGATTGGCGTGGCGGCCGGCTGACAGGGGTGTCCTCGCCTCGTGCTCCACCTGCCCGATTCCCGAAGTCGCTCGCCTCGGGCGCACTCAATCAGACGTCCCGGAACCGGTTGATCTGATCGACGAACCGCTCCCGCTTGTCGGGATCGGTCACGCCCAGTCCCTCCTGCGGCGCGAGCGCGAGCACCCCGACCTTGCCCTGGTGCAGGTTCTGGTGCACGTCGTTCGCCGCGTTGCCCACCTCGTCCAGCGGGTAGGTCTTGGACAGGGTGGGGTGGATGATCCCGCGCGCGATCAGGTCGTTCGCCTCCCACGCCTCCCGGTAGTTGGCGAAGTGGGAGCCCACGATGCGCTTCAGGCTCATCCACAGGTACCGGTTGTCGTACTCGTGCATGTACCCGGAGGTGGAGGCGCAGGTGACGATCGTGCCGCCCTTGCGTGCGGCGAACACGCTGGCGCCGAACGTCTCCCGGCCGGGGTGCTCGAAGACGATGTCGACATCACGCCCGCCGGTGAGCTCGCGGATGCGAGCGCCGAAACGTCGCCACTCCCTGGGGTCCTGGGTGTGCTCGTCCTTCCAGAACCTGTACCCCTCGGCCTTGCGGTCGATGATCAGCTCGGCGCCCATGGCCCGGCAGATGTCGGCCTTGTCGTCGCTGGACACCACGCAGACGGGCGTGGCTCCCGCGGCCAGCGCCATCTGGGTGGCGTAGGAGCCCAGCCCGCCGGACGCGCCCCAGATCAGCACGGTGTCACCGAGCTTGAGCCCGGCGCCGTTGCGGGAGATCAGCTGCCGGTAGGCCGTGCTGTTCACCAGCCCGGGAGATGCGGCCTCCTCCCAGGTCAGGTGAGCCGGCTTGGGCATCAGCTGGTTGGCCTTGACCAGGGCGAGATGGGCCAGGCCGCCGAAGTTGGTCTCGAAGCCCCAGATCCGCTGCTCGGGGTCGAGCATCGTGTCGTTGTGCCCCTCGGGCCGCTCCAGCTCGACCGACAGGCAGTGCGCCACCACCTCCTGGCCGGGCTTCCAGGCGTGGACCCCCGGACCGGTGCGCAGGACGACGCCGGAGAGGTCGGAACCGACCACGTGGTAAGGCTGGTCGTGCTTGGCCGCCAGGGGGGAGGTGCGGGCGTAGCGCTCCAGGAAGCCGAACGTGGAGACCGGCTCGAAGATCGAGGTCCACACGGTGTTGTAGT
>JAABUN010001584.1_pt1 | contig 48629 bp, 39 predicted proteins | sample 5559311 | NCBI WGS metagenome assembly JAABUN01 (sample SAMN10711877, study PRJNA513370) | rock metagenome | isolation source: Antarctica rocks | place: Antarctica: Victoria Land, Siegfried Peak sud
CGCGTACTTATGCTCAGTTAGACCAAGCAATCTCGGATGCTCTTGCTGCGGTCACTACCCAAGATATTATCGGTTGGTTTACACATTGCTGTTGCTATATTTTACCCAATTGAGAACTGCTGTAATTCAACAATCGCGGGATGCGGGAATACTTCTATTTGGTATCTACCCAGCCAGTGAGGTGTAATTTCTGGCGCGTGGCTAAAACCTCGATTTTCTAACTCTAGACCAAAGTTAACTGTGCGTTCGGCAAAGGCAAGGCTGAGATTAGCCGGATAACAACCTGCGTGGTAGCGTCCAAAATGTTTGTGGGTAAGTCTGTCAGGTAAGCGGGTTCCTGTAAGGTTAGGGATGATTGTAGGAGCATCTACGGCAACAATCGCATTTTGCTGCAATTCAACGCAGTTATCTAACCAAAGAAGGACATCAGCAACTAATTCAACCCGGTCTAAATCTAATAAATCCAGGTGTCCGTCTACCAATTCTAAGCAACATAGTCCGCTTGGTTGCGATTTCCAACCTAAATCAATGCCAATGAATTTCATTATTTATAGTCAAAATAATATTTATCTTTTAATTTACTCCCAATGGATTTGTGGCTTGAGCAAATTTTGGCAAATAGCCAATCGCAATTAATCGATGCAGCACGTGCTAAAGCTTTTGGCATTACACCGGAAAATGTCGAGGCTTGCGTGCCTATTTTCCGCTCCGTTTACCCTGCTTGTAGCAAATTTAATCAACATACTGTAAAGCTGCCAGCCGATAAGTTTGCAAACAATCTATGGACTTTGTGGCTGCCTTTGGCGATGCTGATAGCTGACTACCGTCAATCGCAATCAAGTCCTTTAATTCAAGGAATTTTAGCAGGACAAGGAACAGGCAAATCTACTTTAGCCTCTATACTGATATTGATTCTAGGTGAGATAGGTTATCGCACTGTTTGCTTGTCTTTGGATGACTTGTACAAAACTTATAGCGATCGCTTAATTTTAAGGCAGCAAGATCCGCGTTTAATTTGGCGTGGGCCGCCAGGTACTCACGATCTAGATTTAGGTATCAATGTCTTAGATGCGCTACATCAGCCTGATTCCGAGGCAATAATTTACCTTCCCCGCTTCGATAAATCTGCTTATAACGGTGCGGGAGATAGAGGGACTCCTGAAGCAATTTCAGGGGCAGATATTATCTTATTTGAGGGTTGGTTTGTGGGTGTTCGACCTATCGATCCGGAGGCTTTTGACACTGCACCACCGCCAATTATCACCGATCGCGATCGCCAATTTGCCCGTGATATGAATGCTAAGTTACAGGGTTATTTACCTTTATGGGAACGACTAGATCGGTTAATTTTGCTGTATCCTCTCGATTACCGTTGGAGTTTGAGATGGCGACAACAAGCCGAACATCAAGCGATCGCCTTTGGTAAATCAGGTATGAGCGACTCAGAAATAGAGCAATTTGTCAAGTACTTTTGGCGAAGTCTGCATCCAGAGTTATTTATTAAACCCTCCTATAGCTGGATAGATATAGTAATTGAAATAATGAGCGATCGCTCTTGGGGGAAAGTATATGCGCCAAATATATCTATTAACTAAACCCCTTTGCACACCTCGGCAGAAAAGTCCAAGATTTTGCGCCACTTCTGTGCAAAATCTTTTCTAGCCGCTTCTCCGAGTAGAAAGGTAGTGTGGCGATGTACCAGTCTGTTAGATGCTTAGAGCCTTTACTCCGATTACATTTTGCACAGGCTGGTACTAAATTTTTCCGCGACTTTATACCTCCTTTTGAGTCAGCGAGTACATGATCCAAAGTCAGTTGCTTAGACTTAGAACCGCAATAAGCACAGCAAAGAGCAAACTCTAACTTAATGTCCTCTTTTACTTGAGCATTGAGATTATTATGCTTTTTGGAGGCGAAAATTTGCTGCATTGGCCATTTCTGCTAGTAAGCACGTCAAGTAAAAAAATAGGTAATTAAAGCGATTCAAACTGTGCTGTAAATCCTTCTAGATTTTGGCACTCATCAGTCAAAGCCTCAGCATCGACAACATCTTCAATTTTGTATTCCATCGAACGCTTGTCATCGGGCGTTTTCTTGGAAGAAACGCAAGTACCTTGATACTTGTTTACCAGAGCAAGAAAGCTTGTACTCCATTGTTTCCAGGCATCAGTTGAACAGTTAACAGTTACAAGCCACATATATTTTGAGTTGGAGCCACAGCAGGTAAATAACTTAACTGGGAACAAATTTAAGTGAGACACCATTCATACAGTAGCGATCGCCTGTAGGTTTTGGCCCATCATTAAATACATGACCTAGATGCCCGCCACAACGAGAGCAATGGACTTCAGTCCGGGTCATAAATAACGCTTTGTCTACAGTTGTACCAACTGCTCCTTCAATAGGAGCAAAAAAGCTGGGCCAGCCAGTACCACTATTAAACTTAGTTTCTGAGGTAAAAAGCGGCAAATCACAGGCAGCACAAGCATAATTACCACTACTATATTGCTTATCAAGTTCGCTCGTATGAGGGCGCTCTGTACCATGTTTACGTAGAACTTTAAACTGTTCTGGGGTTAAAGTTTTTTCCCATTCTGCGTCTGGCTTAGTAATTTCAAACTCACTATTCTCGACGGTCATAATGCTTAACTTCCACTTATTTAGATGACTTTATCGGTACAGCTTAAGAAATAGGCTGTCTTCTATTTCATTGTTCACCAATAATGCTTTTACCTGCAACTAAAGCGTCTAGTTCCCGTTGCATCTGCTTACAAACTTTTTCATAGCAAGCATTGACATAATCGCGGTCAAGAGCCGCCGCCCGACCATAGCGTTCAAATACAATTGGCGCACAGATCCGGGTATGAATTGGTACAGGTAGGGGAATATTGGGTAATGGTCCAATTGCCAAACCCCAAGGTAGTCCCAAATAAATTGGAAATACCATAGGATCGAAGCCAAAGGGCCAGGGCATACCCCAATCGTGGAGTTGCTGAAGTTCTTTATAGTAATCAGCTAAAACAATTAAAGTATCATGAGCGCCTTTAGAAATTGCTGGGATGATGGGGACTTTTTCTCGCAGTGCCAATTTGATAAATCCTTTTCGCCCAGCAAAGTGAATGCGATCGCGATCTTTATGCAGTCGCCACAAATCTTGCGCTCCTCCGGGATAAACTAAGACCGCCGCTCCTCGCCTCAGAGCAGCGCTTGCCATTTTTGGGTGAGCCATGATTGCCCCTAACTTGACAGTTAGCTGAGAATATATAGGCAGCATCCAAACATTAGGGTGCATTAGCCCGTAAACTGGGCGTTGCGTGCCAACCTGGCGAAACCAGTCCACCATAAACATCAGCGTATCTGGAACAAGTAAACCGCCGTTATGGGAACCAACAATTAGCATACTTCCATTAGTTGGCAAATGATGCCAGCCATCAGTTGTCACTCGAAAATAGTGGCGGTGTAACCATTGGCCCACTGGTAGCAGTGATTCAATTACCGCCGGATCGCGCTCCTCTAAAGACCAACCATTGAAACGATCAACAATAGTAGTGTTGCGACCGCTCTCACTAAGCGCGATCGCATCCAAATAAGTAAACAATGAGTCCAAACTCCTCTAAAATTTTGTCTGACGATAAAAATAATTGTATTTAAGTTTGCCATCATGCAATAAAAATAGAAACTTGGCAGTTTTTAAGTGTACTAATTTTGGAGATTGGTGATGACAACTTCATAGATTTATTGGGCGGCTCCCCTGTTTACTCAGACAGAAATAGCATTTAATCAGAGTTTGGCTGACTAATTAGAGGCGGCTGGCTATACGATTTATTTGCCGTAGCAATTATGTTTGGGAATTTACAGATCCCACTGCACTATTTGACAAAAGTATTCGGGGACACGATAAAGCCAGTATGGTACTGGTAATTTTAGATGGATCTGAGGCGTTGCTGATCAGATGTATGAATTTTGGCAATGAGACGTTGCAATGCAACGTCTCTACATTGGTTTTGAAATCACGCATTCATCATTTTCATACCTGAATTGGGCAACGCCGGATCTGATACTGATTCGGGTAGTTGTTTTGAAGTTGGTTATGTTTTTAGCCAAGGGAATTCCCATTGTAGGCTTGCAGACTGATTTTAGAGGGAGTGGAGAATTCATGGTAGTGAATCTGATGCTTTCTAATAGTCGCCAGCACTTGCTTGTGACCACACCTAATGTAAATTCTCCTGCCGAATTCACCTACTTTAAAATTGGCGAAGACTTTGCACTAGCGCTTTTTGAAGTTCTGTCCACTTTACCTGCGGCGCAGACTGCGCGTATCTAATAAGTTTAAAAAATAATAAAATTTGCGACAGCTTTTACCTTCGTCCACCCATTAACGGAAGTTCATGGCAAGATTAAGAGAACCTCTATTGGAAAATCGTAATGTCGAAAGAGAAAAAAGGCAATAAAGAATCCAAAAAACCAAAAGCGCAATCTGAGGATTCTAAAAAGGAAAAGAAAGACCCTAAAAGACATGATGGCTTAGGAGGTAAGTAGCCATTAGGGTTTGCACAAAACCTGTATTTGAGCATTTGAATTGCTGAATAATTAGATTAGACTAATCGCGTGAAGTAGCCAATTGTCGCAAGATACCTATACTAGGTATTGTTTCAAATAGAGTAGCTCATACTTTTTAAACAGAGCTTTTGGTTGTTACTTTACTTTTCTGTACTACAAAAAAGATTGCACAAATTATCTGTTAAACCATTATGCTTTTCTCTAAAAGAAATATACATAATGGTTTTTATTTGTCTACTCTCCCGACTCCAATCGCTTGACTAATTCATTAAAAGGTTGCCAATTATCTTCCGTCGCTATAGATTCCCAGACTGATTCTATAACTGGTCGAAGTAGCGCTGTTTTAGGATTACTTTGCTGTAGTTGCTCGGCTACTTTTTCCATTTCATCAACGGTAAGATTTGACAAGGCTTTTTGATATAAGCTTTGCCACTTTTCTAAAAGTTCCGCTTGAATATTATCGAAGTTAAATATTAAATCTGCTTGCTCCCTCCAGCTAGGGGTAAACCTTGTTCTCAATTGAGTAAAAAAATCGTGATAACCAATTTGAGTATCTTTTAGTAGTTGAATTGTTACCTCTAATAGCTCATCTGAGTAAGGAAAATCTGAATCAGTAAAACCCAATTTTTTCAGCATTAAATGCTTATACTCCTCCTCATAATACTCGTAAAACTTGGCTAACCCCGTAGCCATATCATTAACATCAATAACGGCGGCTAAAGGCTGCTGCAATGCCTCTAAGTTCGTGCAACAAACATCTGGTTGATTGCCGTAACTATAACGCCTGTAATGGTCAAAATAAGCCGCCGTAAATTGCAAATCGTAGCTAGGAATAAAAGCATAAGGGCCATAGTCAAAACTTTCACCAGTAATTGACATATTATCTGTATTCAGTACGCCATGACAAAAACCTGCTGCCATCCATTGCGCGACTAATTTGGCAACTCTGGCGACTAATTGAGCATAAAAAAGCACGTATTGGTCTGAATTATTGTGAATATCCGGGTAATAATACTCAATTACATGGTCTAATAATTTTTGAGTTAAATCTGGACGATTAAGATGATGAAATCGCTCAAAGGTTCCAAAACGAATATGAGACCTGCTAAATCGTACCATTACAGACGATCTTGTCGGCGAAGGCTCATCTCCCCGCCAAAGTTGTTCGCCAGTTTCAACTAAACTAAAAGTGCGAGAAGTCCGCACGCCCATTTGATACAGCGCTTCTGTCGCTAATACTTCCCGTACTCCCCCTTTGAGCGTGAGCCTACCATCACCACCACGAGAGTAAGGAGTCTTACCCGATCCTTTAGTACCAAAGTCGTACAATTCCCCATCTGTACCGCGTACTTGTCCGAAAAGGAAGCCTCTACCATCGCCCAAATCGGGGTTGTAGTAGCCAAATTGATAGCCGTGATAGCGTAACGCAAGTAAAGGCTGTCGTTGAAACTTACCAAAAGCTTCAATAAAATCCTTATTTGTTACGTCTTGAGGATTTAAGCCTAAAAGAGGTAATACTAAGTCATTACGAAAACGTAAGATTTGTTCGGGAAATTGAGCCGCTTGAACTATATCGTAATATTCACCGCCCAAGGATTCTATAGCGGGTTCGTAGTTGAGACTAAGTAAGGGATTTGGCATGGTTGGGTGTTATTTCAGCAAGTTTTCTAGTTCGTCTAGCAGCAAAGCTTCCGCTTCTGCGTCTGTAAGCTGCTGTATTTGGGATCCAGTCGGATCAATGTCTGCACCACTCTCTTTTAGATCAAAACTAGAGTCTCGGAGCAATTTTTCAGCTAAATAATCAGCAAGCTTGGCGACAGTTGGGTAATCAAAAGCCAAAGTAGAGGATAAAGTGCAGCCTAGACTACTTTGCAGTTGATTTCGTAGCTCTACAGAAGTGAGGGAATCTATGCCTAAATCGGCAAATCCCTGATGCACGTCTACGCAATGAGTTGAATTTAGCCCCAAAATTTTAGCAACAAGCGATCGCACTTTGGCAATTATTAGCTCGTGGCGAGTAGTTTTATTAGCACTTTCTAGTTGCTCTTTTGAAAAACTCTCCTCCCCACAGATTTTTTGCTGCATCAACGGTGTTACCGTTGGCAATGCGGCGAATCCCAAGTCAGCATAAAACTTAGAGGCTTTTTGATTCCACTGCGCCCAATTAATAGGGACTACTCCTATTTGACTTGTGGAATAAGATAGCAATTGCTCTAAAACATCTAATCCTTGCTCTGGATCGATTGTTCCCATCCCTTTACTTTGCAATTGTTGCTCTAAATCACTGTTGGCAGCTAGTCCTAACCCTTTCCAAGCACCCCAATTGATGCTCAACGCTGCCCTCCCCATTTGGGCGCGAGTGTGCGCTAAGGCATCCAAAAAGCAATTAGCGGCGGCATAGTTAGCTTGTCCCGCCGAACCGAGCAGGGAAGCTACAGAAGAAAACATAATAAAAAAGTCAAGAGAGCAGTTACGAGTTAAAAGATGCAAATTCCAAGCGCCTTGTACCTTGGGAGCAAGCACTTTCTCAAACCTTTCCCAGGTTTGCTGCTGTAAAATGCCATCATCTAATATTCCGGCGGCGTGGACAACTCCGCGTAAGGGCGGTAAAGATTCTATATCTGTTAGCACTTGAGCAAGCTGGGAAGTATCAGCAACATCTGCTTGAGCTACAACTACGTTTATATGTGCAAATTGAGTTTTTAACCGCTCTAGGACTTCCTCCGTTGGTTGGTTGCGCCCAACTAATACTAGATGCTTTGCGCCTTTATCAGCTAACAACTTGGCAACAAGTAGCCCCAAATCTCCCAAACCACCAGTAATTAAATAAGTGGCATCGCTACGGATAGGGTCAGGTAGAATATTTTTGATTGGGTAATTGTAGGCAATCGCAATCTTACCAATGTGTTTGGCTTGCTGCATATACCGAAAAGCATCTACTACCTGCTCTAGCAAAAACACTTGACAGGGGAGAGGCTTAAGTAAACCAACTTCAAACTGCTGCATTAGTTGGCGCAGCATTGAGGAGATTAAATCGGGCTGCTGTTGGGTTATTTGCAATAAATCGAAGACAAAATAAGCAGCATTAGGCTTCAATTGCTCAACTTGGCTGGCTTGCCAAATTCCTAGTTTGCCAATTTCCACAAAACGCCCTGTATCTGCCAAAACTGATAAGCTTTTGGGGATAAATTCACCTGTAAGGCAATTAAGGACAATATCTATACCCAAACCTTGAGTAATTACCATGACTTCATCGGCAAAATCTAACGTCCGGGAGTTCATAATATGTTTTACTCCCATAGAGCGCAGAAAATGCCATTTGCTGGGAGATGCGGTAGCAAAAACTTCTGCTCCCATTGCTATTGCTAACTGTACCGCCGCCAGTCCTACACCGCCCGTTGCTGCATGAATTAATACTTTTTCTCTCGGCTGGATTTTGGCTTGATGATGCAAGCCATAGTAAGCCGTTAAAAATGCTCCAGGAATAGTTGCAGCTTCAGCAAAACTTAGAGATGTTGGGATGGGTACAACTAGCGGCGCATCAACAGTAACATATTGACTAAAACTACCAGGAGTCATAGCTAAAATGCGATCGCCTAATTGAAAATTATTTACACCTTCTCCAATTGCAATTATTTCTCCCGCACACTCCAGCCCCAAAGCGCCCGGCTCTCCAGGATACAAGCCTAGAGCATTTAAGACATCTTTAAAATTTAGCCCCGTAGCTTGGACTTGAATCTCTACTTGACCAAAGTCAGGTACAGAGCGGGATATGGGTTGCCATTGCAAATTATCCAAAGTTCCCCGATTGGGGATGACAAGCCGATTGGAAATGGGGGAAACTTCTGTTGATTTTTGGTTAAAACTGCTCTTAACTAGCCTTGCTACAGTGCGGTTACCACCCTTGAAAGCAATTTGATCTTCTTGTTGAGGATGCCAAATTTCTGCAAATAACTCGTTTACTTCATTTCGCGGCGGAGTTTCATCTAAATCTATCCTGATACAATTGAGCTTCGGATGTTCTAAAGCGATTACTTTTCCCATCCCCCACAAGCAAGATTGAGCAATTCCCGATTCTGAAAAAGTTGCGCCTCTAGTTACCATTACTAAACGCGGAGATTCGGAGCATTTAGTGATTAATGCTTGGACTAAATGCAATGTACTACTACATCCCAGTTTTGTCGCTGCTTCTAAGTCAGCAATTGTTAGCTTATTATGTATGCTATCCAAACTCCACAAATGGATTGCACCGCTTAAAGTATGGTTTTTATCACTTAAATCTTCTAGTAATCGCTGAAAATGAGTTGAATTAGTAGGATCTATTTGAAATTGGTAGGAATTACGCTGGTATTGTTGACCAGGGAATACTAGAATGCAATCCTGGTTTTGCGCTGTTAATAGTGTCGCCAACTCTTGCCCTAAGCCGCTTTTATCTGCAAAAATTAACCAAGTGCGATCGCATTTCTGACAAATAGCTGTTTTTTGGCGCTCAAGAATCTGCCATTGGACTTCATACAACCAATCTTGCCAGGATTCACCAGTCGTCCTTAACAGCGCTTTACGGCTGGCTTGTTTTGACACAAGTCCGTTTATTTCAACTACCAAGTTGCCAATTTCGTCGTACAAGCAGACATCGGCAAGAATTTGTTGGGAGCCATTATTGGGGCGTAATTTGACATAAATCCACAAATTTTTACCAGGCTGACTATAAACACGCCGACTTACAAAGCCTATGGGTAAATAAGTTTTCCCTTCTGGGAGCGCAGCAAACATAACTTGAAAGCAAGCACCTAGTAAAACTGGGTGAATTTGATAAGTTGTGGTTTCTAATCCTTCTGATAGACAAATCCAACCTAAAGCAGCTTCTGCTTTTCCCCATAGCTGTTTAATCGCTCTAAAGCTCCTCCCGTAAGCAATCCCTCGCTCCTGACACTGAAAATAGTGAGTTTCTACAGCTATTTCGCGAGTAAATTTACTCTGTAACTCGGCGATATCAATTTGTTTAGGTGCATTTGTTTGGGTAACTACAATTTTTCCTGAAGTGTGCAGAGTCCAATTTTCTTCATCCGTATCCAGACTGTATATTGCAAAAGAGTAACCTGCAGCTTCTTTACTTAAAATTAATTGTACAAGTTGGGGTTCGGTGGATAGAATGAGCGCCTGCTCTATATCTACTTTTTCTAACCTAAAAGCTTTATTCTTCAATACTTCTGAGGATGCGGCTAACGCCATCTCTATATAAGCTGCGCCAGGTAAAACAACTCGCTCGTACACGCAATGATCTTTCAGAAATGCGGGTGTATCTGGAGTCAGCACCGATTGAAATACAATATCTTTTAGAGCCGATGGTAACTTTTGCCCTAACAGGGGGTAATTAGAGACGTTCCCTTGGGTAGAGACGTTGCAGAGAAACGTCTCTACGGTATTTTGCATTTTCAAAGGTGGCTCAATCCAGTAGCGCTGTTTTTGAAATGGATAAGTAGGTAATCCCACTTTGCGACGCGGATAATCTCGGTCAAAACCAACCCAATCAACAGCTATACCTTGCTCGTACAACAGAGCCAAACTTGAAAGCATTTGTTGCCAATCAGCAGATGGGCGCAAACTAGGAAGCCAAACACCCCCAGTTATAATATGCCGCCCCATACCGAGTAAAATCGGTTTTGCTCCACACTCTACAAATACGTTGCAACCTGCCTGCTGTAACGTTTTCATCCCGGCGGCAAATTGGACGGGTTTAAGGATATGTCTGTACCAATACTCAGGAGTTGCGAAGTCTTCTGTAGCAATTTCTCCAGTAATATTAGAAACTATGGTTGTAGTAGGCAAGTTATAAGTTATCTCACGAGCAATCTGCTCAAACTCTCCTAACATCGGCTCCATGAGCGGCGAGTGGAAGGCGCGGCAGACATTTAAAAAGCTCGTTTTGATCCCTTGACTTGTTAAAGTACCAACAATACTTTGTAATGCTTCTGGACTACCTGAAATTACAATATTTTCAGTGCCGTTGATAGCTGCGATCGCAACTTCTTTATAATCAGCAATAGCAGCTTTTACCCGTGCCACATCCGCAAAAACTGCAACCATTTTACCCGGCGGTAATGCCTGCATTAGCTTTCCCCGCGCCGCAATCAGCTTTAAACCATCTTCTAAGCTAAATACTCCCGCAGTAACGGCGGCGACATACTCCCCTACACTATGCCCCATAACAATCTCTGGATTTATCCCCCAAGACTGCCACACCTTATATAAAGAGTATTCCAGTGCAAATATTGCAACTTGGGCATAGGTTGTTTCATTAATAGCAGTATCTTCAGAGGAAGGATAAAGAACTTCCAATAGAGGCTTTTCTAAATGCAAACGCAAAATGCGATCGCACTTATCAATATTCGCGCGGAAAGTTGGCTGAGTTTCGTAGAGTTCCTTTCCCATTCCAAAATACTGCGATCCCTGCCCTGTAAACAAAAACGCTATACGCGGCTTACTGATAACCTTTGTTTCGGCACTATCGAGTTGCGCGGCTAAATCGGTAATAGAGGAGGCAACAATTGCTAAACGATGCTCGAAATGCGATCGCCCGGTATTGGCTGTACAACAAACATCTGCCAAATTTACATCTGGGTGAGATGCCAAAAATAATTGATAACGTTTGACTAAAGCTTGCAAAGCACTAGGACTTTTAGCAGAAAGAGTAAGCAGATGTAAAGAGCGATCGCTTTTTGAGCTAGGTGTTTTGGTTTCTAAATGATTTTCTGCCAAAATTACATGAGCATTTGTGCCGCCAACGCCTAACGAATTGACTCCCGCCAGGCGAGGAGAAGCGTCCCACTCTTGCAAGCTCGTATTGACATAAAAAGGACTATTGGCAAAATCAATTTGCGGTGACGAAGTTTTAAAGTGTAAGCTGGGGGGTATTTTTTTATGGTGGAGTGCCAAAACAGTTTTAATAAAACCTGCCACTCCCGAAGCAATTTGTAAATGTCCAATATTGGTTTTCACTGAGCCAATCGCACAAAACCCTTTATTTTGCGTATTTTCTCGAAACGCCTGAGTTAAGCCGCCAACCTCGATTGGATCGCCGAGTATCGTCCCCGTACCGTGCATTTCCACATAGCTGATACTCTGTGCTTCTACCCCCGCCTGCGCCATTGCTTGAGCAGCAACTTTTGCTTGCCCTTCCCCATTAGGCGCTAAGTAACCAACTTTTGCACTGCCATCGTTATTAATTGCTGTACCTTTAATTACGGCATAAATTCGGTCAGAATCTGCGATCGCATTTTCCAATCTTTTGAGTACGACAATTCCGACTCCGTTACCAAAGACCGTACCTTGAGCTTCAGCATCAAACGCCCGACAATGCCCGTCAGGAGAGACAATTGTTCCCTCCTGATACAAGTAGCCACTCTTTTGGGGAACTACGACTGAAACTCCCCCCGCCAAACTCATGTCGCACTCGCCATTAAGCAAACTTTGGCAAGCCATATGAATCGCCACTAAAGATGTTGAGCAAGCCGTTTGGACGTTGACGCTAGGGCCTGTAAGATTGAGCTTATAAGAAACCCGTGTAGTCAAATAATCTTTATCATTAGCCACCATCATTTGAAAGCCACCTATTGAGTCTAGAGTGACTGCTTGCAAATTGTCTTGAGAATCTAATTTGTGGCGGTACGGATAAACGTTATTTAACAAATAAGTATTCATCACTGCACCTGCATAGATGCCAATTGCGCCTTTATAAGTCAAAGGATTGCAACCAGAGTCTTCCAAACTTTCCCAAGCACATTCCAGCAAAAGCCTTTGTTGAGGATCGATTAATTGCGCTTCTTTCGGACTGTAGCCAAAAAATTCGGCATCAAATAACTCGACATCAGCGATCGCAGGTTTTGCTTTGACGTAGTTAGGATTATTTAATAGCTGAGGATCTACCCCCGAAGCTAAAACTTCTTCATCGCTAAAAAATGAGATCGATTCTACACCTGCACACAAATTTTGCCAAAATTCATCAATTGTATTCGCTCCAGGAAATCGGCAAGCCATGCCAATTACAGCAATATCACAGCTACTACTTTGAGTTGGTCTAGTTCGGGCTAGGGCGGTTACTTTAGTCGTTGTTTGATTGCTAAGATAACCTGATATTGCCCTGACGGTTGAATATTTAAACATATCCGCTACCGTTAATTGCTGCCCAAATTGTGATCGCAATTTATATTGAACTTGAAGCAATAGTAAGGAATTTCCCCCTAATTCAAAGAAATTACTATCAATTGGGACAGCAAAACCTAAAACTTGCTGCCATATCTGGGCAATTTGACTTTCTTTCTCAGTCATTGAAGAATTACCTGGTTTCCGAGTCAAAATCTCCACTCGTTGGAGAATACTGTCAAATTCTCCCGTTTCAAAAAGTCTGCTTAATTGCTGGCGTTGAATTTTGCCAGTTGCTGTTTTGGGGATGATTTGTTTGGTAACGGGAATTAAGTAAGTCGGATTTATCCCTACTTTGGTTAATACTGTCTGCCGAATTTTTTGTAATAATTCTCGTAATTCCCCGTCTTCTAAACTGCAACTAAAAAATATCGCTAATTTTTCCGTTGCATCAATTTGGACAGCACAGGCGGCGGTGTAACTAACTTCTATGCCTGTAATTGTCTCCACTACTTGCTCGATTTCATGGCTGTAGTAGTTAGCACCATTAATGATAATAGTGCCAGTAACTCGTCCAGCGATCGCGAGTTGCCCGTTACTAATAAATCCCAAATCCCCCGTATTAAACCAACCATCGCTAAAAGCTTCGACGTTTGCTTAGGGATTACTGTAGTAGCCAACAAAAACTACATCGCCTTTAACTTGCAAGCAACCAATAGTATCTTCCGGCAATACTACGCCTTTACTATCTACAACGCGAATTGTTACCCCAGGAATAGGCGCTCCCAAGTCAGCAAATATCGTACTATTGCGATCGCTCGTTACGCGCTTAATTTTCCCCTCTCTGCTACTATTATCTACACGATGAAAAGTTAAAGGGGCTTTTTCTGTAGGTTGATAATAGGTAACTCCTGAACCTAGTTCTGCCATGCCAAAAGCCGGACGAACAGCAGTTTTTTTCAATCCATATCCAGCCAGTTTTTCTAAACAATCTTGCACTGCGTGACTCGAAATTGCTTCACCCGCAACGAGCAGAAACTGGACGCAAGACAAATCCCAGATTCTTGATAGTGCTTCTTGTTGGAGGGCATCATTAATTAGGGCATAGGCAAAACTAGGCGACCAGCTATGAGTAATGCGGTACTTATCAATCAAATCTAGCCAATTGAGGGGGCGACCGAGAATCTCAGCTTTTTGGGCGTAGACGACCTTACAGCCCAACTCTAGACAACGAATATGCCAATCAGAAATGCTGCCAATATGATCGAAAGGCAGCCAATTAAGGATTGCATCATCTGGTTGATGTTGATTAAAAAAGTTTGCCCCTCTAGCACGATTAATTAGGTTGCGATGGGTCAATTGAATACATTTAGGTATGCCCGTACTACCGGAACTTAGATTTACAAAAGCAACATCATCAGGCGCAGCTTTGTAATAGCAAGTGTCTTTTTCGTTATTATTTAACTGGGAAAAATTAACAACGTAATTTGTCTGAAATAACTTAGTAACATCTAATAATTGTTCGTTAGTAATAATTAGCGGTTTTGCCAAAAACTCCCAAGTATGACGCAGTTTATCTAGAGCAGTATGAGCATCTATATAAGTTGGTGGTACTTCCATAATTACGGGAACAAACCACCTAACACGCAACCCCAAAAAGCTGGGAGCAAGTCGCAATTACTTTCTAGCTGCAATATTACTTTGTCGCCTGCTTGCAGTTTTAGTTTTCTCAACCCAAACAAAATTCGTTCGGCTTCGGCGAGTAACTGTGCGTAAGATTGGACAATTTCTTTACCAGTATCTAGGTAAATAATTTTCCCTGTAGCTTTTTGGGCGGCTCTTTGCAGTAATTCTACTAGGGTAGTCGGCGCATCAGCAATAATAGGCAAGGAACCACCATTACTAAACGCCAGTTTTACGGGATCAGAGCAAATCCTTACGGGAACATTGGCTAAAGCTTGTTCGTCCACCTCCCCGATTGAATTAAGCGGCAATTGGGACACTAGCACGTAGGTTTTGGGCAATATTGAGTCGGGAATAACGCCGTGCAAGCAGGATTGAAGTTGCTTTAATAAAGGAGGTTGGCTAGAAACAATGTAAACAACTAATTCTGGTAAAGGAGAGCTTTTTATTTCTCTTGCAATTACTGCACAGTCCTCAATCAAAAGATTTTGTAATAGAATAGATGCTACTTTTTTCTTGATTTGTTGCAAATACTCCTGTCCATCCATCGACTTACGCTCTAGTTTCAAATAGACTACTCAAATCGGCACTAAATATATTAACTGAATTTATAAGAAACTTCCTGTAAAAATAAAACTTACGCTCTATTTTAGAGCTATTTATATCTACAGTTCTATTCAACCTTATTCCCTAAAAATTCTTCTCAGTTTAAACTAAAAAAGTATTTCTCCATACTTTTAAATCAATTTATTTTTAATAATTTGACTTGATATTGTTATGAAAAATTGGTATCGATTTACATGGAAGCTTTACAGAATATTTTACCTGCGTGAGTAGATAGCAGACAAAAGTTGTCTAAAGTCGTGTTTTTGCTGTATTCTTTGAGCCGCCGCATTATATATTGCTGCTCTTGAAAAACAAAATATTTTCAATTGGCAAGTTTTTATGTATAAAATTAAACCTATATTATGAGTAATGCAATTATTGGTCATACAGGATTTGTCGGTAGTAATTTGATTCGTCAAAGCAAATATGATAATTTTTATAATTCTCAAAATATCGAATCTATTACTGGAAAAAGTTTTGATTTATTAGTTTGTACGGCGGCTCCAGCCGAAAAATGGTTGGCAAATAAAGAACCAACTAAAGACAAAGAAAATTTAAACCAATTAATAAAATGTTTGCAGCAAGTAGCAGCAGAAAAAGTAATTTTGATATCTACCGTTGATGTATACCATTTACCCATTGAAGTAGATGAGGATACAAGCATCAATATAGAACATTTGCATCCTTATGGCAAACATCGACTAGAATTAGAAAACTTTATTCAAGCTCAATTTGACGCTTTAGTTGTGCGCTTACCTGGTTTATTTGGTATAGGTTTGAAAAAGAATATAATTTACGATTTTCTCCACAACAATTTAGTAGACAAAATTCATAGTGATAGCATATTTCAGTTTTATAACTTAGAGTATTTATGGCAAGATATTCAAGTAGCAATGAAACACAACTTAAAGTTAGTTAATTTTGCCACCGAGCCTACAAGCGTTGCTGAAGTTGCTGCTATAGCTTTCGGTTTTGATTTCACAAATCAGCTACAAAACACAGTTAAGTACGATGTGCGGACTAAACACTACCAACTTTTTGAGGGCTATAAGCCTGGATATTTGGATAGTAAAAGTCAAGTACTATTAGAACTAAAAGAATTTGTTACAGCGTTTAAAAAGAACAATTCTTTCTGAGCATTTAAATCTAATCATCTAATAATCTTTCGGCGTTGCTGATCAGATGTATGAATTTTGGGAACAAGACGTTGCATTGCAACGTCTCTACATTGGTTTTGAAATCACGCATTCATCATTTTCACGCCCTGAATTGGGCAACGCCAATCTTTCTATTCTTCGACTTGTCCCACCCGACGAATATTAAGAATATCGCTCATTTTTTTGATTTGCACAAATACTTGTTCTAATTGATTACGATCGCATATTTCCAAACCCAAGTCGATAATAGCAGGTTGCCCGTTAACTGTTTTAACATTGGCATTTCGCACATTGATACTGCGATCGCTAAGGCGAGATAGTACATCTTTAAGTACGCCCACGCGGTCGATGGCTTCAATTTGCACGTTAAGGGGATAAGTTTGGGGACGACCTTTATTTGAGTTTACAGGATTCCAACTTACTGGGACTAAGCGATCGCCTTCTACATTTTCTACATTTTGACAGCCTTGGCGGTGAATAGAAATACCTCGGATGCTGCGCGTCACCACCCCAATAATTGCTTCTCCAGGAATCGGACTACAACAACCAGCTAAGTAATATAGTAACCCTTCTACTCCAGCGATAGGCGATTCACTCACCCGTTTAGTCGTTAACTGACTCCGCGCTGCGGTTGTTGGTATATTACTAATTTCTGGATTAGGATCAATTGGCTGCTGGGATTTTACAACTTCTCGCCAGCGATTGAGTACCAAATTTAAGGTTACTTCCCCGTAACCCACTGCTGCCAACAAGTCTTCTACACTGTGGTAATTGCACTTTTGGGCTACTTGCTCCATCGGTGCAGATTTCAGCAGAGATTCAAAGCCAGTTTTGCCCATTTCCTTTTCTAACATATCCCGACCGCGAGCAATATTCTCGTCTCGATGCGATCGCTTGTACCATTGCCTAATCCGGTTTTTTGCCGCCGATGTCCGGGCAAAATTTAACCAATCTAAGCTCGGATGGCTATTTTTCTGGGTAAGAATTTCGACAATATCGCCATTTTTTAACTGCCTATCTAGCGTCACCATCCGTCCATTTACTCGCGCTCCACAACAGCGATTTCCTACTTCTGTATGAATCCGGTAGGCAAAATCTACCGTAGTTGCACCGGGACTCAAAGGAATTACATCACCTTTGGGAGTAAACACATAAACATCATCCTCAAACAAATTATCTTTGACACTTTCCAAATACTCTTGAGCGTCTTTAAGATCGTGTTGCCATTCTAATAACTGTCTTAGCCAGGTAAACTTTTCATCTCCTGGAGCCATCTGTGTATGATTGCTGCCTTTTTCCTTATACTTCCAGTGTGCCGCAATTCCATACTCCGCAATGTGGTGCATTTCAATCGTCCGAATTTGCACCTCCAAGGGTCGCCCTGTAAAGCCTACAACCGCCGTATGCAGAGATTGATACCGATTAGGCTTGGGCAAACCAATGTAGTCCTTAAACCGCCCTGGAATTGGTTTAAACTCGTCATGAACTATAGCTAAAGCTCGATAACATTCCTCATTGCTTTGCACAACAATCCGAATTGCTGCCAAGTCGTAAATTTCGTTAAATTCCTTCTGTTGGCGCTGCATCTTTTCATAAATGCCATACAGATGCTTTGGACGACCACTAATATCGCTGCAATTAATTCCCGCTTGTTCTAGCCTAGCTTTTAATACTTCTGTAACCTTGGCAAGTCTAGCTTCTCTATCGCCCCGTTTTTCGGCGACCAATTCCTGCATCTGGCGATAAGCATCGGCTTCGAGGTACTTAAACGCCAAGTCTTCCAGTTCCCACTTAAAACGCCCGATTCCCAGCCTATGAGCAAGGGGTGCAAAAATATCTCGTGTTTCTTGAGCAATTCGGCGGCGCTTTTCATCAGCTAAGTGTTCAAGAGTTCGCATATTGTGCAAGCGATCGGCAAGCTTGACAACAATTACCCGAATATCTTGAGCCATTGCCAAAAACATCCGGCGGAAATTCTCTGCTTGACTTTCCGTCTTGCTAGAAAAATTAAACTTAGATAACTTAGTAACACCTTCTACCAATTGGCGGACTTCAGGATTAAATAAATGCTCTAATTGCTCGATTGTAATATCTGTATCTTCAACAACATCGTGGAGGAAACCCGCCGCAATCATCGCTCCGCCACCGCCCAAATCTCTCAATAACCCAGCAACAGCAACCGGGTGACAGATATAAGGTTCGCCAGATTTGCGATACTGTCCTTGATGGAGTTTATAAGCAAACTCAAAAGCACGACAAATGATCCCCGCATCACTAGCATCATTATCTGACGATGTAATTAAACACTTTTGTAGCCACTCAGGAATAACACAATCATAGGAGGCAAGAGGCGCAACGACATTCATAGGGATCGATCTGCAATTAATTATTTGGAGTAGCGAGAACTATGATAAAAATTAATCGCCATTATTCAGCGACTTAGCAAAGAAATATCAGGTTTGTCAATAGTAGCGCCAATTGGGCCAAAACATATTTAGCGCAGGCATAAAAAGTATTGTAGAGAGGAGCGATTGTCTGCTAAACCTCCAAAATTCGTTTATATAGCAAAATTATTTACATTAATTTTATTCTAATTAGCTCAATGTTGCCAGAATATCAACAACGTTATCAACAATTTGTCCAACTACTAGAGCAACTGCAAGTCGCATCTCTTGAGGAAGATAAACTTGAACTACGCAAAAGCCACCAAAAAGCGCAACAGTTTTTTCAGCAACAGATATTAACATTAGAGCCAGTAGACAATTATCAACTCCGCTCCTACCAAACCGAAATTAGTAAAGAGTTGCAATTAATAGGAATGGATGTGATATTTTTGCAAGCAGCTAGAGTATCAAAAACCGCCGTAACTAGACAAAAGCAACTACTCAATCGCCTTCCTACCTTACTTAAATATTGCAATGCCATACTGCAATTAACAAAAAGTTTGTAAAACATGAAATCCCTACTCAGCATAGAAAATCTTAAAGTAGCCTATCCCCAACGCCGACTAAAACAACAGACTACCTGGGCAATAGATGATGTATCTTTAACCTTACAACCGGGCGATCGCTTAGGCTTAGTAGGAGAATCAGGCTGTGGCAAATCAACTTTAGGTAGAGCAGCAATGCGTTTGCTACCACCATCATCGCAAATTGAAGGTAGCGTAAGCTTTAAAGGAAAGCCAGTTTTTGAGATGACTAGCGCCGAAGTGCGGAAATTTCGCGGAGAAGCTGTAGCCCTAGTATTTCAAGATCCGATGACAAGGCTCGATCCCTTGATGACAATTGGCAGACATTGCACCGAAACCCTCCAAGCGCACTGGCCCCAACTATCAGCCAAAGAGGCTAGAGACAAGGCACTTGAGACTTTAGAAGCTGTGAGTATACCTGCAAGTCGCGCAAAGCAGTATCCCCATGAATTTAGCGGCGGTATGAGACAAAGAGTTGCGATCGCTTTAGCATTATTGCTTAATCCCAAACTCATTGTTGCCGACGAACCTACAACCAGCTTAGACGTAACTGTAGCTTCGCAAATTCTTAAAGAATTAACGAGATTGTGCCAAGAGCGGGATATGGCATTGTTATTGATATCTCACGATTTGGCGCTAGTAGGGGAATACTGCGATCGCATTGGCGTAATGTACCAAGGATCGTTAATTGAATTGAACGACTCTAAAAGCGTATTGCAGCAGCCTCAGCATGAATATACGCGCAGTCTATTAAAAGCGGCGCTGCGTTTGCACACGGACGATCAGCCACACAAAGTAAACAAGGGAAATGCCCTTTCGCCACTCCTAAAAATTACTAATTTGCAGCAATACTACACAATTGAACCAAATTTAATTGAGCGACTATTAAAAGTACCAGAGCAAACAATTAAAGCGGTAGATAATGTCAACTTAGAACTATATTCCGGGGAAATATTGGGACTTGTGGGGGAATCCGGCTGCGGCAAAAGCACCCTTTCTCGTACTATATTGCAGCTAATTCGTCCTACGGGGGGAAAAGTGCAACTGCAAGAGGTTGAATTAACTACCTTGTCGCGTCAAAGCCTGTTACAGCAACGGCGGCAAATGCAGATGGTATTTCAAGATCCCCATGCTTGCCTAAATCCGGTAATGACTGTAGGTGAAAATATTGCCGATCCCGTGTTAATTCATAAACTAGAAACCCCAGAATTTTCCGCTAAACAGCAAGCAATGAAAATGTTGGAAAGAGTGGGATTAGATCCGGCGGCGGAATATTACGAGCGTTATCCGTCCCAATTATCGGGAGGACAGCAACAACGAGTAGCGATCGCAAGAGCAGTAATTACTCACCCACAACTATTAATCTGCGACGAACCTGTAAGTATGCTAGACGCGAGTATTCAAGCGCAAGTATTAGATTTGATGCTGGAATTGAAGCAGCAATTTGAATTAACGTATTTATTTATTACCCACGATCTTTTTGTCGCGCGATTTTTATGCGATCGCATTGCGGTAATGCAAGCGGGACAAATTGTCGAAATTGGTTATACAGAAGACATTTTTAATCATCCCCAACACCCTTACACGCAGACGCTATTAAAAGCAGCTCCACTACTTGCGCGATCGTGAGCTTACGGAGGAGTTAAAAGCGTAATCGGAACTTCCTCAACTTCTGGTAACTTCTCTAACGTCAGACGACTTGATTGCCGTTCGCCGGATAAACGTTTTAATAATAGGGGTCTTGGATCGTGTAATAGATAAATAATGCGATCGCCTAAGAGCCATTCTTCACTTGCTGAAACAATTTGATTTCGCCCTTCTCTTTCAACAAATAATGGCACTAATTCCCCTGCTCTGGTCAATGCTTGCAAGTGCGCTTGTTGAAAGGCGAAACCTGGCTCTACTAGCGTTGTAGTGCCTAACTTAACTCTGCCATCGGTAAGATAATCATTCCAAGTTTTGATTGCTAAGTCTGGTAAAAATGCTTGATTAATTTTTGTCGTATTATTTCCATTGTTAACTAATGGATCTAGGGGAAATACAGCTAAAACTCTGGGTGGCTTAAATTCTTCCGCCGCTCTTTGCGCCAAAACAAAATTTACTTCGCCATTATTTGTCATAGCAATAAATGTACCCATCGAACTAAGTCCGGCTTCCTCTAGCACGTCTGGATCTAAAGCACTGCTCAAGAAAAAAGGTATATTTTGCGCTTCTGCTTGTTCGCGGCTAAAGGGATCGGTGTCGATGATGGCGACAGATTCGCCTCGCTCTTGAAACAACCGCGCCACTAAAAGACTCAAAGGATTGCAACCAACAATTACGGCTCCAGTTGCTTCTGTCGATGCAATTTCTAGCCACTTAGCTACCCAACCAGCACTTAACCCTTGACAAAATACAGTCATAATGATGGTGAGAAATACCAAGGCTTTAATGGAGTCGCCGCCATTAATTCCTCGCTCGGTTAACAAAATAGAAAATAAAGAAGCAACCGATGCAGAGACAATTCCTCTTGGTGCAACCCAGCATAAAAATAACTTTTGCTGCAAATTCAAGCCGCTATTCCAAGTACACGCTGCAATATTAATTGGACGCACGACAAACATTAACACCAAGACAGTAAACAAGCTACCCCAACCCAAAGCAAATATACTCGCAATTGATAAATCAGCAGATAGTAAGATAAATAGTACAGAAACGCCGAGAGTCGTTAATTGTCCTTTGAAGCGCCGCAATAACCTTTCTTCGGGTATGGAGGATGAACCTAATACTATTCCTGCTACCACCGTTGCCATTAATCCCGACTCACTGCGAATCAGTTGCGCCAAAGCAAATAATCCCCATAAACCCGCTAAAACTACTAAGTTTTTTAGCTCATCAGAAATAAAATGAGCGCGTTTAAACATTAAACTCAATAACCAGCCGCCAGCCGCACCAATACCGCCACCAATACCTAGACGCAAAATTAAACCGCTCAATGCTAAAACTGGATCGGCTTCACCGTTTAAAATTGTGTCTAGGACAACGACGGAGAGAATTGCCCCCACAGGATCGATTAAAACTCCTTCTCCTTCTAAGAGGGTAGCGACTTGACGATCTACTTTTACATAGCGTAATAGCGGACTAATTACTGTGGGCCCTGTAACTACTACCAAAGAAGCATAGAGGAAAGCGATCGCCCAGGGAAATTCTCCCAGCCAGTGCGCCGCCATTCCTCCCCCAAGTAAAGTAATTAGCGTCCCAATAGTTACAAGGTTACGCAGACTACCAGAGACTTTACCCAAATCTCGCAGTTCTAGATTTAGTCCGCCTTCAAACAAAATTATCGCCGTTGCTAGGGCGACAATCACTTCTAGTCCCGCTCCTAGTAGCTGGGGATGCAGCAAATCCATGACATCAGAACCTAGTAAAATACCAAACAGCAGCAAAAATACAATGCTGGGTACTTTGAGATATTCCGCTATTACTTGAGCGCCGATACCTGCTATGACAGCAAGTGCGATCGTCAAAGTTATTTGAAAAGATGCTTCCATAGACTAGATCTTGACTGGGGCAAAATCCTTCATTAAAGATAGTCGATTTTAACTTTAAAAGCGGAGCTTAGTTTAACTACTAACTGCTAGTTTTCCAGTCTATTTACTTACACTAAATTTTAGTCCAAAGAGTAGACCCCTTACTCACCAATGCCTTGATAGTTACTTTTGCAAGCTGCCAAAATCTGTTTATCGCTGTTACTGACAGAAGATAGCTGATGGTAGTTTTGTAAGGCTACAGAATAAGGAGTAGAAATTTCATTGCTGCCGTTTTCGCCTATTGGGCGATCGCCTATTGCTGCTACTACATCCTCCTGCTGAGAATTTACGTTGCTACCTAGTGTTTCTGGGTATGCTTCGGTTTCTGGCCCATTAGCTAGTAATAAGGCTAGTTTTCCCGCCTGAATAGTGCCGTTAAAACAATTAAATTCTGAATGCGGTAAATAAAATGCACCAACGGCTCTACCTTTATTCACCTCAATAACTATATACTCTTGTCCAATTTGTTGAGGTTCTGGTGATTGACCATATAAGTAAATACCATCTTTTTGAGGTAATTTGCCTTTAGTATCATATGTATTTTTACTTAAACCTTCACCTCGAACTGAGATTTTATACCTTTTCAAGCTTAGTACTTCGTTAGTAAAAGCTGGCGTAGCTACTCCCGTAAAAATACTTATAACTAATAGCAAGCTAACTAAAGGAGTTTTGCTGTGATGCCTTCCTAAAAACAATTTATCAATATAGTTAAGCATCATAAGTTCCTTCTTGTTAACTAGCTCTAAGCTGGAGGTTGTGGTGCAGCTATAGTTAAAGCATACCCAATTAGTTATGCTTTATTGACACTTCAAAAGTGATACTTTGCTTTCCGTAAAAAAGCTTAATTATCAAAGACTGATTAAGGGAAAGGCTCAGAGAAATTAGGAAAATACCCAATCGCAAAAAAATACCTCCTAAGTCATAGGAGGTAGGCAAATTATTAGCTAGAAAGTCTTTTAGATAACTGCGTTTTAACTAGCAATGTACTCTTGTACATTTTCACGACGGCGGCGCAAGTGTGCTAAAGCTTGATGCTCTAGCTGACGTACTCGCTCTCTACTAAGATTGAGTCTTTCGCCTACTTTTGCCAAAGATAATTCGTTGCCATCTTGTAAACCAAAGCGCAAGCTCACTACTTCGCGCTGCTGGGGCGTTAATTCCGATAGTAGAGTATCTATGTCCTGACGCAAGGCTTCTTGAGTCATGAAGTGATCCGGCGAAGGTCCATCGTCCTCAAGCAAATCTTGTAGTTCGGTATCTTGATTATCGCCAACTCTAATATCTAGAGATACTGGTTGACGAGCAAGATTTAAATACTCGCGAATTTGCGCTGGTTCTAACTCCAATGCTGTAGCAATTTCATTAGCATTGGGACTCCGCCCTAATTTTTGCGCTAGTTCTCGCTGGACTTTTTTAATTTTGTTCAGCTTCTCGGTAATGTGGATAGGTAACCTGATCGTGCGGGCTTGTTGGGCGATCGCGCGAGTGATTGCTTGGCGAATCCACCAGTAAGCGTAGGTAGAGAACTTATAGCCGCGCGTGGGGTCAAACTTTTCTACGCCGCGCTCTAGTCCCATCGTGCCTTCTTGGATCAAATCCAAAAATTCCATGTTCCGCTTTTGGTATTTTTTGGCGATCGCTACTACTAAGCGCAAGTTTGCCTCAATCATTTTTTGCTTGGCTCTTTTGCCACGCTTAACAGTTTCTGGCAATTCGGCGGCGGCGATATCTACCTGTGTCGCCCATTCATCTGTAGTTGGCTCCCTGTGCAATTGCTTTGCCAGAGCTTCTTGAGCTTCTAGGAGCGACATCATTTGTTGTACTTGCTTCCCATAAATAATTTCTTGTTCGCGGGTCAGCAGAGGTACACGACCAATCTCTCGCAGATAGGTACGAACCATATCTACTGTAAACTTAGTTTTGTTAGTTTCGGTAGTGGTGTTAACAGTGGGCATTTGTGCGTCGTCAACTCCGTAGACAATTAGAATGCTGAGTGGCTAAAACGGGACAGGAATCAGGACTTCTTAATAACTGGACATTAGCTAAGTATTGTTTGAACATACATCCTACAGAAGGTGTAGAGACGCTGCATCTATAGGATAAGTTTCCCGTCCGCTTTACTGTTTATTGCTGAAACTTAGTTAAGTTAGTCGAAGTCGGTATGAGTTTATCTTTCTATTCTATTACAGATTTAGTTACTCGCACAAGTTTTAACAGAGACGTTTTGGTACGGTTCGCTTGTGAATTAGAAGCGATCGCATTTACTTTATATATGATGACTTGACTTAGACTTAAATACGTGCATTGCCGCCGTCGGATAACCGTACTGATTATCGCTTAGAGATGGTGAGATATTACGAAGGGAGACTAGCGACAGATATTTCGTGCTAATGTTGCTAGAATCCGAGGTCGGCTTGGGCTAGTTGAGCGGCAGCAAATACTTCTTCATCAGGTTTTTCTTCCCAGGCAACATCGCCAATTTCTGTGTAGAAGGTTTGGTCGTAAGGGCGCGTTCTAACTACTACAGGCATGGGTACGGCATGACCGAGAATTAGGGCTTGTTGCTTGGAGTCGAGTTTTGCCAGGACGCTGCGTAATGCTTGCCCACCGGATACTCCCGTAAAAATTGCCTCAATGTCTTTCTCGTCGTTTAGGAGGGCAGTGATCCTTGTACCAATTTGCGACATGACTTCATTGTCAATCCCTGATGGACGCTGATCTACTACGAGTAAGGTGACAAAGTATTTCCGCATTTCACGGGCAATGATGCCGAAGATGGTCTGCTTCACGGTAGCAGGATCGAGAAAGCGGTGAGCTTCTTCAATAGTAATTACTAATGGATGAGGGCGATCGCAAGGGTTTTTGCTTTGTAAGAATTTCTCGGCTTTGTGGACGTAAGACTGATGAATACGCCTGGATATTGTATTGGTTGCCAGCATATAGGAAAGCATGTTTGACTGCGAACCAAATTCAATTACTACGTGCTTACCTGCGTCTAAGGAAGCCAAAATTTTATCTATGTAATTATGCGGACAGGTACTCCGCATATATTTAAGATCCTCTAAGCGAATAAGTTTGCGCTGCAGCGCCATAATTGAGGATTTGTTACCTCGCTTCTCTTGGCAAAACATTTCTATTTCTTCGTTACCCATAGCTAAAAGCTGGGTAATCCAAGATTTACCAAACTCGTTGCGGAGAATAATGGCATTTTCTAGACTTGCTTCAGAGAGGTTTAATTCGTTGCGTACCAGCATGATGTCTTCAACTTCAATTTGGTCGTAACTGAGATAAAGTTCCTGCGCGTCACGCACGCCTCGGCGCTTGGTAGAGGCAGGATCGAGAGTATATACTTGAACTTTGCCAGGAAATAGCTGACGCAAGCCTTTAACGGTACTAAATTGTTTGCCTTCTGATACTGCTTCCCACCCATATTCGGAGTGCATATCAAAAATTAAATTTACTGCTGCTTGTTTGCGAATAATTCCCGATAGCAGCAAACGAGTCAGAAAAGATTTTCCCGTTCCAGATTTACCAAATACGCCGTTACTGCGTTCGACAAATCGATCTAGGTCTATACATATCGGTACGTCCATGTCAAGCGGTTGACCGATCGCAAAGTTACGCCTGTGGGGGTCGTCTTCCCAACCAAATACTGCCCTAAAGTCGCGTTCACTGGCATCGTACACTTGGCTAAAGTGGCTGGGAATAGTTTTTACGGGTAGCAGTTCCATACTGCTGCTACTTTGGGGTTGAAAGGAAGCTAATCCTGTTACACCGTTATGTTCTGGAGTTTTACCATTGCTCTTAAAAAATGGTTCTTCCGCCGATTCGGGTGTAAACATCAACATCGGAGTCAGGTCTATAGTTCCATAAGTACCGCTTCCCGCCAAAACTTCGCGCATAAAGTCGTCGCTAGGTAAGGGCGGGTTAGCGACAATTCGTGGGCTAGATGTCCCTAGAGATACATCCGTCAGCATACAGAAGAAACGCGACTTTATGCCTTCCACTACTAAGAATTTGCCTACGCGCATATCTTCTACTAAGACATCGGGATGCAATCGCACCTCTAAGCCTTCACTGAGCGATCCTTGTGTAACTGAACCTAATGGCTGTCCCAAATTCATGCGGTTTTTGCACTGCGTGGGTATTGGCTTATCTTATAGCCTTTGACGGCAAACGTCAGCCATTAAAGCTGGAATAGAGAATATTTTTGGACTGTTACTTAGTCAATGTTAATCGCTGTAGGTGCAGAACCTGTCGTAGTAGCACCTAGTGTAAGTTTGCGATATTGACTATAAAGGCGATCGCGCCAAGTAAAAAATGGTTGATAAGCTAAGTTATCTGCTAACCCTGGTATGCCTTTACCTTTTACACTTGCGGGTAAATCTAAATAAGGGCCATCGGGAAACTTAATTAGCATCGATAAGCCTGCTACAGATAAATCTGCTAATGTAGTGCGATCGCCTACTAAGTAAGGGCTATCTGCTAGCAGCAAGCATAGTGCTTCTAAGTCTTGCTTTAAGTCAGTTTCGGCGGACTTTACGAGTTCAGGACTTGCGCCTACTCCAAATCCTAGAATTTTTAATACATCGTTGGGGACAGCTTCAACTAAACCTTTTACCAAATCTGGAGTAGTAATTGGTAGTAAATCTCTACGGAAGTTTTGGTCTTGACTTAGTGCGCCAAATAAAGCTTTACGGCTTTTTGTACCAATTGATTCGTCTGCCCATTCTTCTATGAGCAAGCATAACCCTCTTTGTTTCGGATCGGTAGGAATCAAAGGGCGATCGGGGTACTTCCCATCTAAATACTTAGCAATCGCCGTTGAATCAGAGACAATATTAATGCCGTCTTTAATTACTGGAACTTTGCGTTGACCTGTCAGGCGAAATAGGTCTACTTGCCCAATGCCTGGGGTTACTTCAATTTTGCGGTAATCTAAACCTTTGTAGTCTAGGATTAGTCGGATTTTTTCTGAATACTGCGATAATTCAAACTGGTACAATTCAATCATTTTGCCTATCCTTATAATCGCTTACTCTTAATTAAACGGTTAGTAATTTACTTATCTATAATATTCCCTAAAAGAGTAATTTTTGACAATTTATAGCCATTAGTTGGCGAGGTTTGCTCTTTTTTATACCTGAGTAGTCATTCTATTTATTTGTCTGCAAATTAATAGTTTCAGCTTCTAGGAAAAATGTTCATAATAATAAATACTCCCTCAACCTGTATGTTGAGAGAGTATTTATGCGTATTCAATTTTTGACTTATTTTATTATGCAGTCCGGCTAGTTACCAAGCCCCAGATGAACAATAGAACAATTGCTCCAATTACTGCAAAGATAACACCTGGAATCGTCAATGCTCCTACTGAGGCTGCTGTTCCGACACCGCCGCCGAAGAACAGTCCACCTAGCCAGCCGCCAACTAATGCGCCCAAAATACCTAAAATCATTGTTGCGATAATACCGCCGCCTTGATGTCCTGGATAAATAGCTTTAGCGATCGCTCCAGCAATTAAACCTAAGACCACCCACGCTAAAATTCCCCACATATCTGCTTTCCCCTTTTGTTTTTAATATTTCTGTTTCCTTATGTATAAGTTAACACTTATAAATACCGTTTTTACTCTATCGTAAGTAAGAACCTAAAGACATAGAAATAAAAGCAATTTCTAATTTAGTCTTAACATTATTTTCTATAAAGCAATCCTATCCACTTTGTAAAAAAAATTGATAAAGCTTTGAAGAACTTTCGACTTTTTTTTGTAAAAGAAAGATTAACTGATTCATAACTTATTAACTATTAACTAACAACAACCATTTAGTTGCAGCAAGCTTTTGGGAAATGTTGCTACTTACTAAACAACTTAAATAAAGCTGAAAAATTATCTGCCCTTAGCTAGATGTGTGTTGTGTTTTGTCAAAAACCTTTGTAAAATTATAAACAAATGTTGTAGAACTTATCAAGTGCTAGAAATAAAGTGAGAGGAAAGCAACAGTGACTAAAAATCAAAAGCACAATAGTAATAATTTGCTTAAAAAAGTAACTTACCTATTGGGAATTGCCAGCGCCAGCGTTTTTATTGGATTTCCTTTACAAGCGCAGCAGTCAGGAGGAGTACTTAATCCTAGACCAAGTATTTTTAACGAGCCTCCTTACAACCGTTCTGGTGGAGGTGTGACAACTCCAGGAACTAGCCCTTCCTCCACGCCGGAAACAACTCCAGAAACTAGCCCTGCTCCAGTTCCCGATGCTACTACACCTGCGCCTTCTACTCCATCACCAACAGAAAGCAGTCCCGGCGCATCAACAGGAACTGAGAACTTAGTAGCTTTAGCCGCAGCTAATGGGTCTTTTAAAACTCTCACCGCCGCCTTAAAAGCAGCAGATTTGACTACAACTTTAGAAGGTGCGGGTCCATTCACAATTTTTGCACCAAACGATCAAGCTTTTGCGGCATTGCCTCAAGAAGCGCTACAAGAATTGTTGAAGCCAGAGAACAAAGCACTATTAGTCAAAATTTTGACCTATCATGTAGTTCCTGGAAAAGTTACATCTAGTGATTTGAAATCTGGAGCAGTAAAATCTGTAGAGGGTGGTTCGATCAACGTTAAGGTTGATTCGGCGACCGGTGTAACAGTGAACGAAGCTAAAGTAATTCAACCAGATATTCAAGCTAGTAATGGCGTAATTCATGTCATTGACAAGGTGATTTTGCCCCCAGACATTTAGAAAGCTGTTAAATCGGTCTCCAGTTAAAATTACAAACTTAAACCCATCCAAACTTTATATTTGGATGGGTTTAAGCTTAGAAGCAAAAAATTGTAATCTTCTATTGTTGAAAGAAAAGTCCACCATGATGCAGATACATTGTCTAATTGCAGCATCTAAATTGGGCAGTAGTAAAGCTTAGACAAGTATTAATTTTATGTCTGATAGTCCCAGGCTAGATGAACAAGCGATCGCCCTAGCTGCCCAAGTAGGGTTATCTAGCCAATTAGATGCCGCCGAAAAAATTGATGTAGATATTCGCACCGACTTAATCAAAGTTGTGCAAGGACAAGCTGATTCTATTAATGTTTCTGGACAAGGCTTAGTCCTTCAAGAAGACATCCGGGTGCAAGAAATGGAACTGCACCTAGACAACGTAGCAATCGACCCGATTAGAGCTTTATTTGGGCAAATAGAATTGACTCATCCTGTAGATGCGATCGCCAAATTTGTCGTCACCCAAGAGGATCTCAATCACGCTCTAAGCTCAGAATATGTTAAAAACCAGATGCAAAAGCTGGAGTTGAATGTAGACGGGCAAATTGTAACTGTGGAAATGCAACAACTAGAGTTATCGTTGCCTAGTAGGGGCAAAATAGTAGTAAATGGCAGTGCTTTATTAGCAGAAATAGGTAATATTAGGCAAATTGACTTTAACGCTGTAATTCGTCCGCGTACCACCGAAAAGCCAATATTAATCGAGAGTTTTCAGTGCAAAGATGGACAAAACATCTCTCTAGAACTAGCGGTAGCTTTGTTAGAGAAGATGAAACAGATAACTCAATTGCCTTTTGTTGAACTAGAAAAAATGGCACTCCGCATCAAAAAGCTAGAAGTAGAGTCAGGTAAAATAACTCTTTACACAGAAGCCCATGTAAGCAAAATACCACAAGCTTAAGCCTTGTCTACCCGCCGCAATTACAGACGCAAACTTTATAGCTGGCGGTTGATTGTATCTTGGGTAACTTTTTCCTAAGATCGATGGATATGGATACCTGGAGCCGAGGCGTTATGCAATCGTTTGATGTGGTGATTATTGGAGCAGGACACAATGGTTTGGTTTGTGCTGCTTATTTGCTCAAAGCTGGCTACAGCGTTTTACTGCTAGAAAAGCGTTCTGTTCCAGGTGGTGCAGCAACTACCGAAGAATCACTCCCCAAAGAAGCACCAGGATTTAAGTTCAACCTTTGTGCGATCGATCATGAATTTATCCATTTAGGCCCAGTAGTTCAAGAGCTAGAACTTGAAAAATACGGGTTAGAGTATTTGGAGTGCGATCCTGTAGTATTTTGTCCCCATCCTGACGGTAAATACTTTTTAGGGCATAAGTCCTTAGAAAAAACTTGCGAGGAGATAGGTAGATATAGCGATCGCGATGCTAAAAAATACCGCGAATACACAGAATTTTGGCAACGGGTGCTAGGGGCAATGATTCCAATGTTCAACGCTCCACCCAAGTCTATTATTGATATCGCTGGTAATTACGACATCAAAAAGCTGAAAGATTTATTTTCCGTCATTGGTTCGCCTGCTAAAACCTTAGACTTTATTCGGACAATGCTCAGTAGCGGCGAAGATGTCCTCAATGAGTGGTTTGATAGCGAGTTCCTCAAGGCTCCCTTAGCCAGATTATGCGCCGAGCTTGGTGCGCCGCCTTCGCAAAAAACTAATGCCGTTGGTGCAATTATGATGGCAATGCGTCACGAGCCAGGAATGGCTAGACCTCGTGGCGGTACAGGTGCGCTTATCCAAGCTTTATTGAAGTTGGTTAAAAGCAAAGGTGGTGTAGTTCTTACCGATCAGCACGTTGAGAAAGTTTTAATCGATAATGGTCGGGCTGTAGGCGTGCGCGTAGCAGGAGGAGTGGAATACCGCGCCAGTAAAGGAGTAATTTCAAATATTGATGCTAAAAGAGTATTTTTGCAACTGATAGATGCTAGTGATGTCAACAGCGCCGATCCAAATCTGCGCGAAAGATTAGATCGCCGCATCGTTAACAATAACGAAACTATCCTTAAAATTGATTTGGCTTTAGACAAACCCCTCAACTTTGAACATCATAACCACGACGATAGCTATCTAATTGGATCTGTACTAATTGCTGATTCTGTTACTCACGTTGAACAAGCTCATAGTAAGTGTACTTTGGGCGAAATTCCCGATGCCGATCCTTCCATGTATTTAGTCGTCCCGACAATGCTCGATCCTTCAATGGCACCAGTTGGCAAGCATACAGCGTGGATTGAATTTTTTGCACCTTATCAAATTGCTGGCGCTGAAGGTACGGGTTTAAAGGGTACGGGTTGGACTGACGAACTAAAAAATAAAGTAGCTGACCGAGTAATTGATAAGTTAGCTGACTATTCACCCAATGTCAAAAATTCAATTATTGCTCGTCGGGTGGAAAGTCCCGCCGAACTTGGGGAACGTTTGGGATCGTATAAAGGCAATTACTATCACATTGATATGACACTCGATCAGATGGTGTTTTTCCGTCCTTTACCGGAACTTGCCAATTACAAAACACCAATTGAGGGATTATTTCTTACTGGTGCGGGGACGCATCCCGGTGGTTCGATTTCAGGAATGCCAGGACGCAATTGTGCGCGAATTTTCTTGCACGAACAACAACCCATCGCGCAGAAGTTTAAAGAAGCAAGAGACTCGATTAAATCAACAGTAGGAGCAGTGTTTAAGAGCAATTAAAAGTTAGGAAGAATGCGATCACATTCTTCCTAAACATATTCGTGTCCATGTGCAGGCGATAGGTGGATGTTGAAATGCGATCGCGCTTATTCCTTTTCTGGCGTTGCTGATTAAATGTATAAATTTTGGCAACGAGACTTTGCATTGGTTTTGAAATCACGCTAAAGTTGCATCATTGGCATTGGTAGGTATTTTTATTAGTTCTTTTGGACAAGATAAATGCCCAATAATATCAAATAGCATAGCTTTACCCATCGCATAATCTGGATCGTTATTTCCTATTTTGTATAGTAGATGAAACTTCCTAGACTAAAAAAAATTTTGGATTGCATAAATACCTGAAAAGCTTTCTATTTGTAATGTTCTGGCGCTCCATCTTCTCCTTTTAAATATTCCTGTTTAATCAAAGTAAAGTTATCAGTAGTTACTATCTTCACGTCAATCCATTCTTGACTAAATTGAAGTTTAGTAAAGTCTGAATCTTCAATTATTTGATTGCTCATAACTACCCATTTGTTAAAAATAAAATAATTATAGAAATCCTGAGATGATCGCACGTTATGGAATTACAGTCTCAACAACAACCTTCCTTCAACCTCAAAGCCTGTTGGGACAACATTAGGGTTGAGTATAGTTGTTTAGATGAAGTCGGTAGTCTTTTCGCCCTAACGCTGCAACTACAAATAACAGGAGAATAATCAACTATGCAATACAAACTTCTAGGTAAAAGCGGTTTAAGAGTTTCTGAACTCTGTTTAGGAACAATGACTTTTGGTGAAGATTGGGGCTGGGGAGCTTCCAAAGATGAAAGCCGACAAATATTTGATGCTTTTGTTGCAGCAGGTGGAAATTTTATTGATACAGCTAATGGTTACACTGATGGCTCTAGTGAAAAAATTGTTGGCGATTTTATTGCTTCAGATCGGGAACGCTTCGTACTTGCTACTAAATACTCGTTTCCGTTGCAAATGAACGATAAAGCAGGTAATCCCAACGGTAGCGGCAATCATCGCAAAAATATGATGCAATCGCTAGAAGGTAGCCTAAAACGCCTCAATACTGACTATATCGATTTATTTTGGCTTCATGCTTGGGACTTCATGACACCCATTGAAGAAGTGATGCGAAGTCTTGATGATATGGTACGCGCCGGAAAGGTACTCTATATCGGTATTTCTGATGCACCCGCTTGGATTGTGGCGCAAGCAAATACGTTAGCGCAGTGTTATGGTTGGACACCCTTTGTGGCTTTGCAAGTTGAGTATAGTTTGGTGCAAAGAACCCCAGAAAGGGACTTATTACCGATGGCAAAAGCTTTTGACCTTGCTGTTACGCCTTGGAGTCCTTTGGGTGGTGGCGTACTGACAGGAAAATATAACAAACCTCAAGCTAATGGTGAGGAGCAAAGGCGACTAGAACAAATTTCTGACAAGAATTTAGCTATTTCTGAGGTTGTTAGTCAAGTTGCAAGTGAAATTGGACATTCGCCTTCCCAAGTTGCTCTAGCTTGGCTGCTGGCGCAACCTGGTGTAATTGTGCCAATTATTGGGGCGCGGAAATTGTCGCAGTTTCAAAATAATCTTGCTTGCCTTGATGTTACGCTTGCGCCAGAACACTTGCAACGCCTGAATGAAGTTAGCCAAATTGAGTTGGGTTTTCCTCATGATTTCCTTGGTAGCGATATGATTCGCGATCGCTTGTTTGGCGGTACATTCGACTCTATCAAAAATCATCGTCTCTAAGCACAGGAATCGTTTTCAAAATTGCTGCCGAAATCGTAAGATGATGGGATGAAAAATCACACCTTACCCCAAATTCCCCTTTGTACCTGGAATCGTCCCATTGGCTTAGGATGGGACAAACCCTATACTGTTCGCAATCCTAGCAATCTCGACGATGGTGCTTGGCATGGAATGCCTCTAGGCGGCTTTGGCGCGGGTTGTATTGGACGTTCCTCTAAGGGGGACTTTAATCTGTGGCACATTGACGGGGGAGAGCATACTTTTAAGAGCATTCCCGCTTGTCAATTTAGCGTTTTTGAACAGCAAGAAAATTGCACTTCTGCCTATAGTTTATGTACGGAACCACCCGATGACGGCACTTTACAAGCTTGGCAGTGGTATCCCAAAGATGGCGGTACCTATCACGCGCTTTATCCTCGTAGTTGGTTTGTCTATGAGAATGTATTTCTTTCTCAGCTTACTTGCGAACAGTTTTCGCCCATACTACCGGACAATTACCAAGAAACTAGCTATCCTGTAGCTGTATTTGTCTGGAAAGCTTCTAATCCTACTGATAAGCCGCTAACGCTCAGTATTATGCTGACATGGCAAAATATGGTGGGCTGGTTTACGAACTCGATTAAGTCTCCGCAAGTGCGAGTTAGAGATGATGGTAGTCCAGTTTACGAATACGAACCGCGTTTAGGGCAAAGTGTAGGAAATTACAACAAATTAGTAGCAGATTCTAATAGTTTAGGCTGCATCTTGGGTAGAGTTGGTAATGAGGATGTTGTAGAAGAAGGTATAGGACAGTGGGCGATCGCAACGGCTACTAATTCTAAATACCAAGTATTCCATCACACTCGCTGGAATCCTATAGGTACAGGCGCAGATGTTTGGCAGAGCTTCTCTATTGATGGCTCTTTACCTAATTATGTTGATGAAACGCCGATTTCTGATAGCGAACAATTAGCAAGTGCGATCGCGATTAAATTTACTCTAGAGCCTGGCGAAAGTCTAGAGATACCTTTTGTTTTAGCTTGGGATTTCCCGATTACAGAGTTTGCACCAGGAGTGAATTATTATCGTCGCTATACAGACTTTTTTGGGCGCAATGGTCACAATGCTTGGGAAGTCGCATCTACTGCTTTGCAACAATACCAAACCTGGCAGCAGCAAGTCCAATCTTGGCAGCAACCAATTATCGCTCGCCAAGATTTGCCTAACTGGTTTAAGATGGCTCTATTTAACGAGCTTTACGATTTAACCAGTGGTGGGACGCTGTGGAGTGCGGCGGATGAGCGCGATCCTATCGGACAATTTGCCGTCTTAGAGTGCATAGATTACCGTTGGTATGAAAGCTTGGATGTCCGGCTGTATGGCTCCTTTGGCTTATTAATGCTGTGGTCTAAGTTAGATAAATCTATTTTACGAGCTTACGCCAGAGCAATTTCAACAAGCGATCGCACTCTTAGAGAAATTGGCTACAACAAAGCTACGGGACTAAGAAAAGTTGCCAATGCTACTCCCCACGATTTAGGAGCGCCAAACGAGCATCCCTGGGAAAAAACTAATTACACTAGCTATCAAGATTGCAACTTATGGAAAGATTTACCTTGCGATTTTGTCTTGCAAGTCTACCGAGATTTTGTGCTTACTGGCTCTACAGATTGGGAATTGCTGTGGGATTGTTGGCCAGCAATTGGACAAACTTTAACTTATCTTAAAACTTTTGACCTAGACGGCGATGGCATCCCAGAAAATTCAGGCGCGCCAGATCAAACTTTTGATGATTGGCGTTTGCAAGGTGTAAGCGCCTACTGTGGCGGATTGTGGTTGGCGGGGCTAGAAAGTGCGATCGCTATTGGAAAAACTTTAATGAGTTATCCCCCAGAGCATCCATTGGGAGAAATTCTTACGTCTCCTCTAAATCAACCACCCATTGAGGAAACAATTGCTACCTATCAAACTTGGTTATCACAGTCGCGCCCAGTTTACCAAGAAAAGCTCTGGAATGGTCAATACTACAAACTCGATAGCGAAAGTGGCTCCGATGTAGTTATGGCAGACCAGTTATGCGGACAATTCTACGCCCGATTGCTTGGCTTACCAGATATTGCACCGAGCGATCGCGCTTTTTCTAGCCTGAAAACTGTCTACGATGCTTGCTTCCTCAAGTTCCACAATGGAGCTTTCGGTGCTGCTAACGGCTTAAAAATTGATGGCTCCCCAGAAAACCCCGATGCTACGCATCCCTTAGAAGTGTGGACGGGAATTAACTTTGGACTTGCTGCTTTTCTCATTCAAATGGATATGAAAGAAGAAGCATTCAAGCTAACCCAAATAGTAGTAGAGCAGATTTACAACAATGGTCTGCAATTTCGTACTCCCGAAGCCATTACAGGGGTAGGTACGTTCCGCGCTTGCCATTACCTCCGCCCTATGGCTATTTGGGCAATATACGGAGTGCTAAATGACTTTAAGTAGGTGTTAAACCTATTCCTACATCAGGAATAGGTTTAAATTGTCATTAAAATGCGATCGCGCTCTACTTATTTTTTGGTAACAAGGCAATAGGATTAACTGCACCTTTACCACCAGGATGCACTTCAAAGTGGAGGTGAGGTCCGGTACTACGCCCGGTGCTACCCATAAGCGAAATTTGCTGTCCTTGCTCTATAAATTGACCAGGCTGCACCAAAAGTCGATAATTATGAGCATAGCGCGTCAAAGTACCGTCAGAGTGCTGGATATCAACTAAGTTGCCATAGCCTCCCTTATTCCATCCTGCCTTAATTACTACACCCGACGATGCTGCAAATACTGGTGTTCCAACAGGTGCGGCAATATCAATCCCTCGGTGCATTCGTCCCCAGCGCCAGCCATAGGGCGATGTCAAAACACCCTTGGCAGGCCAGATATAACCATCAAAAGGAGCTACGCCATTAGGCTGAGGTAGATAGTTTAAGGCTGGGGCTAAAGGTGGTAACTCTGGTGTAACTTGTCGTCCTTGAAAAAATTCTTCGGAGTTGTCTACACTTACAGGGGCGGTGGCTACTCTACCTTTAACTGTGGCTGGAGCCGAATATTCTCCCCTATCCAATAGTTGCTTTTGAGGTGCGGGCTTTAAGTCTTCTGAGGTTTGAGCAACTCGGAACTCTGGATTAATTGGTTCGTCACCTAAGTTCAAGCTAGGCTTAATTACCGATTGTAAGCGATCGCCTTTTCCAGCCTGTATTGGCACAATCGAGCTAGTGCTGTTTGGAGCATAGTACTTGTGCTTTAGCTCTTGTACGTCATTTTGTAGTTTCTGGGCGTACTGCGCTTGTAAGTTATTTAGGGCTGGTTGCTCTAGTGGCTTTGCTTCTACTTCTTCGCCTGAGATACTACCACCAACACCTGTATAAACTGACGCTGGTGCATCTACAGGTATAAGTTTTTGTTCAGTAGAAACGAGTGCTACTTTTAAGCTATTAGCATCTGCTAGTGGCTCTACTTTCTCAATTGGCGGTAAAACTGCAACTTGTACTTGGTTTTTTATGCTAGCAGTTAGTGTAGGTATCTTTAGCCTTTGATCTACTAGCAGCAAGTCTAGATTAGGCAAATGGTTGAATTTAGCAATTGCTGGGAGAGAGACGCGATGCTGATAAGCAATGTTTGTGAGGGTGTCTCCTGGCTTTACTTGATATTCTGAGACGCTAGTAGGTACTACTTTTATAACTGGAGTAGTTTCTGGTTCTTTTGTTGTGTACTCGGTGGTTACTTGTTGCTCGTTAACTGCTTTTACTTCTACAGGAGCAGTATCTATTTGTGGGGCTACAGACACCTCTGGCAGTACAAATACTGGTTCAGGCGTTTGTGCTAATTGCTCTCTTGTTGCAGTAAGTTCTGGCAACGGTTGAGTAATTTCTTTTGAGGGAATAACTAAGTCTTGGTTATTCTGCGCTATTGAAGGCAATACAATTGCTTCTGTAGCTAATGATAATGGCACTGCCAATTCTGCATCATCGCTAGTTGATGCAACTACTGGTGCTACGCCCGCAAGCTTTTCTTGTAACGCTTGTTTTTGTTCTGGGCTAGGTATAGCAACTACTGGTGCTGACTGAGTTTCTACAGTTAGCTGGTTATTAGTAGTTACTGGGGTTATGGCGTTACTAGGTGCTTTAACTACTTCATAGCTAGAAGGCGCAGGATTTTCCTGATTTTTTAAGCGATTTACTAGCAACCTTTGCTTTGCTGTCCAATCACTATTTGCTAAATTAGCGTTACTGATTACTTGTACAGCTTTCTCACGATTGAAAGCCACAGAATTTTCCTGATTTTTTAAGCGATTTACTAGCAACCTTTGCTTTGCTGTCCAATCACTATTTGCTTCTGGGCTGACGGCAAGTTGTGGTACTTCTAACGAACTGGAAGAAGCTGTATTTATTTGAATGGGGGCAATTATTGCTTGAGAAGGAGGTATTTCAGTCTTCTCACTATCTTGAAATTGAGCGCCCAGGGGATTCGCCCCGCTAGTTATTGAGGTGGCGACAGGAATTGCTGTTGTTTGTGTTTGCTCTAAGGCGGCTGCTTGTTGATGTTGCCGTAGTATTGCTCGGACATTTTGCTTTACAATTGGTGCTTGAGCTTCTATTGGACTAGATTGCTGCAATTCGGGTGTAAAGTCTACTTCCGGCGCTTCGAGCTGAAGGACAGGAGCAGGCTGATTGTAGCTCGGTTCTGCAACTTTTTTAGCTGCTGGTTGTCTCTCCGTAATGCTGTAAGACGAGGGTGTGGCGGCGACTTGAGTTACTACCGCAGGTACGAGCATTGCCGGGGAGGGCGCTACTACCAGTATATTTTGTACTGTCTCTGGGGCAGCAGAGTCCTTAATAGGCGCTGGCTCGCTACTAATACCCTCTGGCACTTGGGCTGCTTGTGTAAGTAAAAAGTTCGGCGTTCCTACTGACACTGTTAAGCCAATCATGGCAGCAGAGGTCCGAAATACGCGCCATTTAACTTTTGGCTGTGACTTTAATTGTCCTTCCAGCGCATCCTTACCGACTGCACAACTGGGCAAACTTTTAACCTTTTTAGTCCATGCTCGTTTCAAAAACGACCTCCTAGAAACACGCTTTGCTTGACTACTCTTGATTTATTTAATCAACGATCGCCAAAGCATTAACAATACTGTAATTTTTTATCCATATCCAATAGACATACATTCAAGGTAGATCTTTTGGATAATTTAATTTACACAAGTTTACACTAATTCGAGAAATTTTCAATATCCTGTCCTTGTTATTTTGAATATCAATTGCTGGCTATCAAGTTATTAGTACCGCCTTTACTCATAAACCGGTGAGAAATTTGAAATATGCGATCGCCTCTACAGCTACTTTACATAAATTGCTCGATTTAGCATAGGCTAAGTTGCTGACAAGCGCAAAGTTCGAGTAAGTTTTTGTAACATAACCTCATGTTTAACGCACTTTAGCTAATTGAAATCCAAGCGCAAAATCTAGCCAGTTACTTCAACAAAAACAAGGTTAGCAAGGCAATTCTTTTTTACGTCCACAAATTAAACCTTTTTGTATCAACTTGCTAAAACCTTTCCTAGTCTCGACTCTGCTTGCAAATCAAGCTCTCTAATTTAGTTAAGTTAGGGTAACAAAAATTGTAGCTAAGTTGTAGTTTACTTGCGTTATTAATATAGGAATTTCTTATAAGCTTCTTAGTAAAAATCAAAAATGTGTTAGGAGTAATATTCTTTTTAAATTTCTTAAAAATAGGTACAAGCGGAAGTTTCAGTGAATATAATCAAACTTAAAAAACATTCTTCTCGCTGTATTTTTACGGAGAAACTTGAGCTTAGATTAGTAAGCCGATTTGACGACGAGCTTCAAATAATCCTACGGCTACACTTACAGACAGATTTAAACTCCTCACTCCTGGCTGATTCATAGGAATGTATACTGTTTTACTACAATACGTTAAGATTGTTGGCGGCAATCCTGTAGTTTCACTGCCAAATAGTAGCCAATCATCTGGCTGAAATTTAATGTTTAAATAGCTACATTTGCCTGCAACACTAAAACCAATTGTTTGCCCTCCCTGTTGCTGCTGGTAAGCTTTGAAAGCATCAATTGAATCGTGATGGTGCAAGTTTACATAGGGCCAGTAGTCCAAGCCCGCTCGTTTGAGGTAGCGATCGCTAATTTCAAAGCCTAGAGGTGCGACTAAATGTAGGTTGGTAGAAGTGGCGGCGCAGGTGCGGGCAATATTGCCTGTGTTGGGGGGAATTTGAGGATTGATTAAGACGACTTGAGGCATTTACCTTTGTACTGCACTGGAAAAAAAATTATTGGGCAGTATCATATTTTAGTCAAACCTATAGCTTTATATATAGGTTTTTTTAATATTTACTGGCTTAGTTGATTGATTAGATATTCTGAAGCTTCGCTCTTAATTTTAGTTGAATAAATTGTCCTCCTACCAACCAAAGTCTGACTTTTTGCGCCTCTAGGGACGAACCCTAAAGGAGGTTCTTTAGCGATTAGGCAAGCAAAGACAGACATAGCTTGTCTTCTAGTTCCAATTCTCGCTCTGCCATCGCAACATGAGCATAAGTGATAACTTGCCTAGGATCAAAGCCGTAAGAATTTAGTTTTAACCATTGCTGGGCTTCATTACCTTCACGGAGAATTTTTACTAAAGGAGAGAGAAAACAGCTAAAACCTTTTTGCTTGGCAAAACCCCATACTTGCGAATAGATTTCTTCGATCCAATCTCTAGCGATAATACTTCTACCATCTTGCCAGTGAATTAATTGAGCATCCAGGCTACGAGCCGCCGCCGCCGCTTCATTGTTTTTTGTAACTTCTAATAACTTTGCAGGCGAGAAGGTGCTATTAATGAGCGGATCTAGTCCAGGATTTTCGAGCAATTGCCAGAGACGAGCTTCAATAAGGGCAGTAATTGCTAGTAAGGAAATTGGATTACTAACTAAATCACAAATTCGCAACTCCAAACGATTTAGATCATAGGGACGGCGATCGCCATTGGGTCGAACTGAAGTCCACAAATGGCGGACATTTTGCATAGTTCCGGCGGCGATTTGGGCTTCTACCCACTCGATATGGTGGGCGTGACTTGTAAATAAAGGTACATCTGTAGGGGTTTGCGGGAATAGTCCCCAACGAGTGGAGTGATATCCGGTAACTAGGCTGTCTAAAAATGGCGACGAAGCGCTCAAAGCAAGATATAAAGGTGCTTCAACACGGACAAGACGACACGCCTGCATTAATAATTCTGGGTCATCGATACCAATATTTATATGGACGCTGGCGGTAACAACTTTAGTGCCGTAAGTCTGCTCAATGTAGGTATGGTAAGGGTTATGAGGATCAGAGCGATGAAAAGCATTGCTGCCACCTAAAGATAAGGTACTGCCAGGAATTAGCGTGTAGTTGCCTAAGCGCTGTAAATATTTTCGCAACCGTTGCCGAGGGCGCACTAAGTCACATAATAGCGTCTCATATTGATTAGAGGGTGGGGTAATGTATTCAACATTGCGGCTATCTGGTTCGAGCATATAGCCATCAACGGCGGCCACAATTTGGTCAGAAAGCCCAACAATATCGCCTTGGGGCGTTCCCGTATACATCTCAATTTCAAAGCCTTTTGATAGCAGCACAGGTTTTTCCTTGGTCTAATAACGTTTTGGCAATAATTGTATCCAGCAAGACTTCATAATCCCTCTGTCTTGAGGACAACCCCCTTGGAAGGAGCATTATATAAGATTATTTTACCAATACCGTTAGAGAATAATTCAAAGTAGATACTGGCAATAAATTTGACTAGCGGCGCGGTGCAGCAAAGAGTGACGATACACTAAGCTACTTAGATCGTCTGCGTAACCGCCACCAATTACACAAGCAACCGGGTATCTAGCGGCAATACAGGTAGATAATACTTGCATTTCCCGGCGAAAGATCCCTGTATCAGTGAGGGCTAATTTGCCTAAGCGATCGCCTATATGAGTATCTACCCCCGCATCGTATAAAACCAAATCTGGCTTGACTGCGCTCAGGATATCCGATAGATGGCTTGCCAGGGTTTGTAAATAATCTTCATCCTCCATCCCCACTGGGAGCGGAATATCCAAATCGCTAGTTTGTTTGGTACCGGGAAAATTAACTTCGCAGTGCATAGAAAAAGTAAATACGCTCTGGTCGTTTTGAAAGATAAAAGCTGTACCATCGCCTTGATGCACATCTAAGTCAATAATTAAGATTTTGCTAGCAAGATTTAGGTGTTGGATAACGCGGCTGGCGATCGCCAGATCGTTAAAAATGCAAAAACCCGATCCGTAACTTGGAAAAGCATGATGAGTACCTCCCGCCGTATTGCAAGCCAAACCATATTTTAGGGCAAGTTTGGCGCTAAGAATTGTTCCACCTACGGCGGTGCAAGTCCGTTTAACTAAACCTGGACTCCAGGGTAAGCCAATCCGACGCTGGGCTTTAGCATCTAATGTGCCTTGAATGTAAGCTTGGACGTATTCAGAGGTGTGAACTAGCTCCAGCCATTGCTGGCAAGGAATTTCTGGCAAGAAAAATTGCTCCAGGCGGGCTACTTTATCTGCTAATAATAGTTCGTACAGTTGCCGAAACTTGGGCATCGGGAAACGGTGATCTTCTGGTAAAGGTACAACATAGTCAGGATGATAAATTAGCGGTAAATCCATAAAAATCGGGTTTTGAGCATCTTAACTACTGCACCAGAAGTCGATTAAACTGTGTCAAATATAGACAATTTGCTGAATCCCGCCTGGCTTCCATGACAAATTTGAGTTATCCGCCCCGCCAAAAGCAGCTAGAAAAATTGCTCCAAATATTCGGACTCCCGGCAAAAGCTCCGGTAAACTGGCAGTTGTTAGATTTAGCGCTGACTCATCCTAGTGTTTCTAGCGAGGCAAATTACGAACAGTTAGAATTTGTGGGCGATGCGGTAGTGCGCCTTGTGGCGGCAGAAGTGTTGTGGGAAGTTTACCCAGAGTGGAAAGTGGGAGAGTTTGCGGCAATTCGTTCGGTATTAGTAAGCGATCGCATTTTGGCAAGTTTGGCAACAAATTACGGCATAGAATCATACTTACTTATGACTAACAGCGACAAGGAGGGACAACAGTCTAGATTAGCTGATGCTTTTGAGGCTGTATTAGGTGCTTTATATTTCAGCACTCATACTCTAGAACTAATTCGACCTTGGCTCGATCCTCATTTTATTCAATTAGCCGCAGAAATTCGCAGCGATCCAGCCCGGCTTAATTACAAAGCTGCCTTGCAAGAATGGACTCAAGGACATTTCAAAGTATTACCAGAGTATCGAATCCTAGAAAATACTCAAGGGTATCGTCCTTTTGTAGCGGATGAGCGGTTTACGGCCCAAGTTTGGCTTCAAGATCGTCAACTTGGTCAAGGCAAGGGACGCTCAATTAAAGCCGCCGAACAAGCTGCCGCTCAAGTTGCCTTTAAGGCATTGAGCCAGCAGGGGGAGTAGCAACCAGTTGTGTCCCTACTATGTGCAATTGGGACAGTTCTAAATTGATTAGAGGTAAAGAAATGGCTACTATTGTACCCCGGTCGAGTCCAGCACTGCACAACATAATACTGCCACCCATCAGTTCGATTAAGTTTCTAGAAATGGCAAGTCCTAGCCCCGTACCGCCAAATTTTCGCGTTGTCGTTCCATCAGCCATTGCGAAGGGACGAAATAGTTTGGGTTGCTGGGATGGCTCAATGCCTATGCCTGTATCTTCGACAATTATTTTTACTCGCAAGCTGTCACTATTAGCTTCTGCTTCGATTTGGGTTTTGATACTGATGCTGCCAAAGTCTGTAAACTTTACGGCGTTGCCAATTACATTGATTAATACTTGCTTTAACTTGGCGCGATCGCCTCTAACTATAATAGGTTCAAGTATTTTAACGGTGATTAATTGCAAGTTTTTTTGTTGAATATGAATCGCCTGCAAACTAATTACTTCCTGCAATACTTGCCCTAGATTTAGTTCTTCCATAACTAAAGAAAGCTTGCCTGATTCAATTTTGGCAATGTCGAGCAAGTCGTTAATAATGCCTAGTAAGTGAATTGCTGCGTCCTCTGCCCGCTCCAAAAATTCTGCTTCTTCTTGACGATCGTCGCAGCAGTCATCTCGAACTAAACGAATGCAATTAATAATCGCGTTGAGGGGGTTTCGCAGTTCGTGAGAAGTTGTAGCTAAAAAATTACTCTTACTCTCATTAGCTGCTTTTGCTTCTTCCCAAGCCCTTTCTAGTTCTTCTGCGGACATTTTTAGCCGTTCTACCATGCGATCGAGGGCAGTTGCTAACTGTTTGAATTCCCTGATTTTAAAATCATGGGGCATCCGTTTAACTTCATGGTGATTTTGCAACTTGAGGGCGTAATCTCTCAATTGCTCCAATGGTTCTGCTAATTCACGAGCTAGACGCAACGCTGTTAATAAGCTTGCACCTAGTAAGCTCAGAGTAAGTAGAAATAAAATTAGTTTTATTTCCTCTAAGCCTTGTAAGGCAGTGCTTCGGGGTGTTACTGCAAGTATTATCCAGTGTCGTCCCTGCTCTGTTGTAATGGGGCTATCAATAGCCTTGTAGCCTGCGAGTAGCGGCACGCCATTTTGGTCAAAGTATAAATTTTTTAAGCGATCTTCTTGCCTGGCAATCGCATTGCTAATCATCTTTTTCCATAGCTCTGAATTGGGTTTTTGACTAATATTACTACCTACACGCTCAACCAGTGGATGAGCAATAATAGTGCCATTTTCCGCAATTATTACCGTAGATCCTATTGCTCCTAAATCGGACTCGCTACTACTACCTTGACTGCTTAAAATCGATTGCATTTTCAAGGCATAACGTAGTTGAAGCGCATTGTCATATACGGGAGCAGATAATACTAGCTGCATTTTTTTGGTAGACGATGAAGCCGCAAATAATGATTGAATTTGAATATTTTGCGGCTCTAAGAGAAAATCCCCTTGCTGCTTTGACCATTTTGGCTCTATAACTGGATAACGATTATTACAGGTACTCGCAATTAATTTATCATCGGGCAAACTTGCCAGTTGCAGGCACTCAATATTATTTGGTAGTTGGAGGCGGAGTTTTTCTAAAACTTGTCTAGCGGCGACTGGTGACCCTGACTTAAGCGCTGTAACTTGACTTGCTAATAGCAGTTTTGTCTGCATAGCGGCGATTTGGTCAACAATTTGTTCGCTTTTTCGCATGGCGCTAATATTCATATTCTGGCGCGATGTTTCTAGCAAACTAGAACGGACTTTGCGAAATACTACAGCTTCACCTATCAACAAAACTGGTACGCTCAAGAGCAATATTCTCGATAGTAGAGTGCGGCGAAATGAGGATTGATTGAGCTTAACCATATAACAATGTCCTCGAAAAAAAGCAAAACCTAAAAGTATTTATTCGCACGGTGCTAACATTAGCTTTTTTTGACTTGCTCATTAATCTGGCGTTGTCTTTTGCAAAAGTTCTCAAGGATTCTGTATAGTCCTCATACCTACAGTTTATATTTTTACTTCTCCAGACCAATTCAATAAATACATTTGTCAAATGGCATTACTCACTAATAAGGTTCGCACCCGTAAAGCTCTGCTCTTGGAAGCTTCCCCCACAAGACTTTACGTCATAATATCCTGCTCTTTATTTAAAAGCTGTTATCTATGTACAAGTAAGTGTCTTTTCAACTAAATTGCTAAGTACGCGCAATGGTATTATCTAACAATCGTCCTCACACTACAGTAGTTTTGGCAATGAGCGCCGATGGCAAAATTGCTGACAAAGAGCGATCGCCTGCCAGATTTTCCTCTCCAGCCGACAAATTACACTTAGAGGAGCAAATTGCCGTTGCCGATGCCGTTTTATTTGGCGCTGGTACGCTCCGAGCCTACGGCACGACTATGCGTGTCTCCGAGTCACAACTTATACAACAAAGATACCAGCAAAAGTTACCACCGCAACCATTACAAATTGTTGTTTCTGCAACTGGTAATATTGACCGCCAATTACGCTTTTTTCGCCAACCTGTACCCCGGTGTTTATTAACTACAAGCTCTGGCGCGCAGCCCTGGCAAAACACAGCCGAGTTTGATCAAATAATTATTTGCAATACATCTATCGAAAGTAAGATTGATTGGAAAGATGCCGGACAAAAAATGTCGGCGCTGGGTTTAAACCGTTTGACGGTATTAGGCGGCGGTGAGATAGTAGCAGCAATGTTAGCAGCCGATCTAATTGATGAATTGTGGTTAACAATTTGTCCATTGCTTTTAGGTGGAAACGCACCTACCCCTGTAGGAGGAGGAGGATTTACAGAAGTAATTGCACCACGCCTAGAACTAATATCGGCAAGAGTAATCGCGTCAGAAGTTTTTTTGCACTATCGCCGCCAACGTGGAATTTGAGTACCCTGTAGAAGTATGCCGTAACAGATTTTTGTATGGTCAAATCGATTCAGCCTAGTTATAACGTTGCTTGGATTAACAAAATTGCTGAAGTTCCGCAAGTAGCATGGGATGCCCTAGCTATGCCCCTAAAAACACCTTTTTTAGAGTGGGATTGGTTAAATAACTTAGAAAGCTCTGGTAGTGCTATACCCCAAGCTGGCTGGTTGCCGAATCATTTAACTATTTGGCGCGATCGCGAATTGATTGCGGCAGCACCAATGTATCTTAAAGGTCATAGTTACGGCGAATTTATTTTCGATCAGCAATGGGCGGAAGTATCGCAACGAATTGGGGTGCAATATTACCCAAAATTACTAGGAATGTCGCCATTTACACCTGCCGAAGGTTATCGATTCTTGATTGCGCCGGGAGAAGATGAAGACGAGATTACAGGTTTAATGATTGGCGCGATTGATTATTTTTGCAATCGTCAAGGCATTTCGGGCTGTCATTTTCTCTATGTCGATCCAGAATGGAAACCTGTATTAGAACGTCATGGTTTTACTTCTTGGCTGCACCATAGCTCAATTTGGCAAAATCAAGAATTTCAAACTTTTGATGATTACTTGACGATGTTTAATGCCAATCAGCGCCGCAATATCAAGCGAGAACGAAAAGCTGTAGAAAAAGCTGGTTTGCGGTTGCAAGTATTAACGGGTGATGAGATTCCTCAGCCATTATTTCCGCTCATGTATAGCTTTTACGCGGATACTTGCGACAAGTTTGGCTGGTGGGGGAGTAAGTATTTAACTAAGCGATTTTTTGAGCAATTACACACTCATTATCGGCATCGGGTAGTATTTGTAGCAGCTTATGATGAGTCTAATCGCCAGCCAATGGGAATGTCTTTTTGCTTAACTAAAGGCGATCGCCTCTACGGGCGCTACTGGGGTAGTTTTCAAGATATCGATTGCCTACACTTTGATGCTTGCTACTATGCGCCGATTGAGTGGGCAATCAGCCGTAAAATTCAAACTTTTGATCCTGGTGCAGGCGGCAGACATAAGAAACGGCGAGGTTTTCCGGCAAGCCCCAATCACAGTCTGCATCGCTTTTATAATCGGCGATTAGTTCAAATTTTACTTCCTCACATTAAAGAAGTAAACCAGTTGGAACAGCAAGAAATTGAGGCAATTAATCAAAATTTACCTTTTAACCCAACTAGCACTGGAGAGTGAGTATAGCAATAATTTTTGGTTAACTACGAATTAGAATTTTTGAAGTGCTAGAAGGTTAATGCTTGCGTCTATTTAGTGAGAGCAATGTCTCTCGTAAAGCTTAATCGAGAGGTATTATTTATTAAACTTCACTTTGCTTGAGTGCTTCAAGCCATTGAATAAATAGTTGAGTGAGGTTAACTATTGCCCTCGCCAGATTCACCTCAAAATCTACCGCAGCATTATGGTCTGCTGTATCCGTGACACCACGCAGTTCAACAAAATGCCTCTTGCTAAATTTACAAGCTCTTGCACCACCCACTCCTTCCCATGCCACTGCAATACAACCTGTTAGTTGAGCTAGCTCCTGACTTCTAGTAGCACTAACAATATCCTCGTCCCCGCTTGCGATCGCGCCATAATGAGTCGAGAAATTGAAATCAGTTTTTGGTAGTCCTTGCAGAACTTTGAACGCCTGCCCGTCGGCGAAAAAACGTGGTAATGGACGACTGACAAACTTGAGATTGTAGTCATGTTCAACTATCTCGGTTGCGACAACAACGTCACCAACTTTCAATGAATTTGATAATGCTCCAGAGGCTCCCGCACAAACTAACAACTGTACTTGTGGTACTTGGCACAGTAGGTACTGTGCCTGTATTCCAAACTGTGTCTTACCATGTCCCCCAAGTGCAACCAGCAGATCAAATTCACTAAACTCAAAAACTTCTAGCTCACCTAAATACAATATTCGCCTTTGTAGTCCAATTTGCTTTAATTCATCTAGCAAAATAGATAATTCTTCTGGGAGCGGAGTCAAAATAGCGGTTTTCATTTTCTTCAGTCAGAACATAATGCCAATTTTAATTGGCTACCCGATAGATGAACAAGACTAAGAGCCGTTCAGTGTTCTCTACTGAGGTTTGGTGGGTAGTGTTTTAGATTTGTTATTTACTCCTAAATTAATAACCCGAACTCGTAGCGATTAATAAATAGTCCAATCACCAAGTCATGCATCAACTCTGTCTTGGAAAAGCAAATTGTCTTACGAACG
>JAABUN010001585.1_pt1 | contig 48591 bp, 46 predicted proteins | sample 5559311 | NCBI WGS metagenome assembly JAABUN01 (sample SAMN10711877, study PRJNA513370) | rock metagenome | isolation source: Antarctica rocks | place: Antarctica: Victoria Land, Siegfried Peak sud
TGCGAGGGCGCCGTCAGTGTGCGTGGAGGCCGAAACTTCCAGGATAATAATGGGAATAATAATCTGTCCACATGATCAGTGATAGTATATCGATCTTCACGTAGCTTATATGGAAATTCCACTCTCTGTGAGAAACACTGGTTGAAACAGGTAGAAAAAAAGCCCCTCCCTCAATCACATCACAAAATAAATTCCTCGAGTAAGATCGAAAACCCCATTCCCATTTCGATACTTAGTCGCGACAGACACTAAACAGCAATCCAAAGAATACCAAGAAGCCTTTACGGTCGAACTCAATCTTAGCTCATTATTACTAGAAGAAGTGTCCGTACAGGCTATGGCTGTTATCTCTTCAGAATTGACATGTTTAGTAATGCAGATACGCCTGCGAATGAGCCACCACATCTGACCAAAGTCCCTTACAAGTATGTTGTATGCTACCTGTCAGCGTGTATGTGAGTACTTTACTTAGGGATAACAGCTCTGTGGCTCGCGCTGTCATGTGGGATGGTGGGTGGTGGTGTGAAGACGGCGTTATGGATCTGGATCTGAGCCTTGATGGAGGGGTGGAGGTTTTGAGTGGGTGGGGAGGAGGGGGTTTGTGGGATTTGTGTTGATGGGAGGGATGGGAGGGATGGGTTGGGATGGGGTTGGGTGGGGAAGGGGGAAGGGGGAAGGTGCGGGGATTGTGCGGGGATTGGAAGGATGGGGTGTGAGGGTTGGAGGCTGGACACGGGAGGTCAAGAGATGAAGACAAGGATGGAAGAAGGATGAGAAGAAGGATGATAATAGCTTTAGTGATATCGGGAGGTACGTGTCATGCATGGTGTGCAAATGAGTTGAGGAGAAAAGGTACATTTATAGATTGCAGCATCGGCTGTTGACGGACCTGGGTATTGACAACGGTCGCTTCGATGTTTATACAACAATGAATGCCGTCTCAAGGTTCGTGTCTCAGAGGACATATCTTCCCATACCCCCCTCGCCTGACCTGAAGAGGAGAACACTTCCGCCTCTTGCAATTCAACGCTTTCGCATCGATCTTGCTCGAAAGGCTCCAAGCTTCCTTTGCGCTGAGGTCAGTACCTGTGACATCTTCGCATTCTAGTCGGTGGATCTTGTTCGTGCGGGTCCAGATGTGCCATTGGTGGCGTTCTGAGATGGTCTGTTCAATACCGAGATTCGTTTCCTGCATCAAAGTGATGATCGACGTCGTATCACACTGCTGAGTGCTAAGCGCACTCCAGTTATCGATCGATGTGCTCATTCAAGAAGCCATCGACTTGTGAGTGTATTGCAGAACATGTGCGAGGAGTTGAAGAGATCTGGTGGACCGAGAGGAGATTGCCGTCTGCTCAGAATTGCCCGAATCCTTCTCAACCCTTCATTTCGTGAGGCTGTAGAATCGAAGTGCGATTGAAACCTCAATAGGCTGGGCTACTCCCACGCCTCTGCGCCCAGCCTTCTGCCCGCCTTTCGGTCTGTTTCCGTCGATACGTGAGATCCATATTTATTAACGTCATATCATGCAGTATCAAACGCTATCTGGTATTAGTATTAGAAAGGTGTGATAAAGCTCAGTTTAATGAAAGGATACAGACTAATATGGCAATTCAAATTCTTTGTATCGTATGTTCGCCGAAGTCTTTTATCGAAGAAGGATCATCCTTTCCAAAGAAGATCACATGGATCGAGATATCGTCCCTGTTGATATAGGTCAGTTTTGCGTCGTATATTGAAGCTGGGGCACTCTCGTTTGTACTAACCTCACATTTCTTGAGTAAGGAGGGCTCGGTGTCTGCAATAAGTTCAGGAGTTGGGATTTCTCTTCGGGGTAGCAGAGGAGAGTTGAGACAAGTCTAAGAAGTATCATGCTCCTGGCACGTGGCTGACGCCCCGAAGTCCATTCCTAGCTAGACAAACGTATAAGCAGAAACAATACTGACCAGCATGCCACATAATCGGTCTTCATTGCCTCCTCCAAGGGCTACAGGAATCCAGAGTCAGCCTTTTCCTGTCAAAGTACGAATCCGAGCGCAAAGACATATCTAAAAAGTCGAGACTCGTGGAGCATCTTCACGACTTGAGATTAGATCAAATGACCTACAATTGCGTGCAAGATGCGTGGCCGCGTCTGAAAACCCTCGAATTAGCATTTTCCCATGCAAAGCCATGGATGACTCGTGAGACAATGCTAGGGAGCACATGCTATAGAGACACGTGCTACCAATTGTCACGAGGTCTCAAGGGAGTTAAGATTGAAATGTACAAGAAATGTCGTACTTTCGTCTCTAACCACAAAATGCTTCTCATTTGCCGGTGATTCCATAGTATATGCCTTACTGGGATCAGGATTTCGACGAACTGATACGAGTGGTTGCGCTGTAGAAGCCGGGGCGATAGCTAGGTCTGGAGGTGCAGCCGGTTTGGAAGGATCGTGTTCCTCAAGCCATCTGCCTACCAGACCAACAGCCTGTTCATTAGTCAAATTGTCCCAGAGCCCATCTGATGCCATGATGACAAAGTCGCCTTTCTCGGGTTCGATCTTCGTAGTCGTAATTACAGGCTCGGCCGTTATATATGGTGGGGAGATCAGAGGTTCAATAATCCTTGGGCCAAAGAACCTATCTCGCGCTTGCTCTTGTAATTTCCTACCCCATTTGAATCTGCTATCCCCGAAAGCCCGGGATACTGCCAGTTGCAGGACGCGGCCGTCCTTCAGCATCTCAGGTTCGTTGGGGTGTTCTGTCTGTAGTCTGGCGATTTCGTCTGGGTTCTTGCCCGTTTGATCAGTAGAGAGAGGAATAGTATCCAATCCACCAGAAGCATTACGTCGTCCAAGGACAGCGCGAGAGTCTCCGGTGCAGGCTACTTTTAACAGCTCCGAATCGCTGTGATAGTAGGACACAAGAGCACAAGACCCGGCGTAAGCTGGACCAAGCTGTGACATTGCATCGTTCAGAAAGCTTGGCCCTAAGGCTTCGGCACCTTGACCCATGATATCGTTGTCGAGTCTGAGGAAAGCATCCTTCATGGCTCGGTCAATGTTCTGGGAGGTAACATCACTAAGGTCCCCTGATGGTGAAAGAGCAGCCAGCTCACGCAAAACATACGGGACTAGATGCTCGTGTAGAGCCATAGATGTTTCCCATCCGCTAAAGACATCAATGGTCGTCGCTTATCTGTATACAGGACGACTTACGCATGTCCATCATAGATTCCCCACATCAGCCTATACAAGAGATTGGCGTGAATAATATATCACCAGCGCTTGTGGAAGGATTGACTTGCCATGTGATCTCGTCGTCTTCGGGATGGGACGCCGCTGCAACGTTGTTGTCCTCACAGGGCATGTTGCTTGCAATTCTTATCGAATCAAATCGTTGAATACCACTCCCCATTCCAACAACATGGGAGTCTTCCTCCCATCGCAACATCTCGTTGGCTTGCTGGATTGTACATGGTGTGATAGGCGAAAAATACCTATAGACGACCTTTTCCCCTCTACGCAATTCGTGGTCACTACTATCGAGTCTCAATGGGGGTTCGGTAGAGATATTGTACACAGTTCCGACTGCAGCGAGGAGAAGTGCAAGCTGCAAACCACGAGATACCGTGAATCTTGGTTGCAGGCTTCGAAAAGGATGTAGCATGCCCCGATTGGATGTGCCGAAGGGTCTGATACCATTGAATGTATACCTATGTAAAGCTGGCCAAGACGCATGATGATTTGAACAACGGAGCCGCGAAAAGTAAGGACAAACGATTCTTGGAGGCGTCAAACGCAAAGCCTTGCCAGACATTCCTGTGGCTAGATAATGCTGAATTCTATGGCAGTCGGAGAATCACGATGTAGCTTGATATATTATTGTGATCGCCTACCTTAGGCGATCGGAAGATATCTGATCCTAGATCACGCTAGTCTCAAATGGGACGCAATTTGATATCGCAACTTCGTCGTCAAATACTGGCATTCATCTGATAGAATCCAGGTACTTCTCGACGGGTGTTCAATTGGATATTATGTCTTCTTCTACACTGAAGACCAATTGTCACGATGATCCCCAAACACTGCTATGTAAGGTAGAACTAAGCTAGCAACATGTGGGAAGTATTCGCAAGTTCAGTCCATTACGCTGTAAAACAGAGTATTTGAAGCTGAAGCTGAAGCAGTCAAGGAACGTATGGCAAGTTGAAGAAGAGGCGTGATGAGAGTAGGCCTGCTCGAGAAGGTCGACGTTTAAAGAGTCAAGCAGGCTGACCTAAACAAGTGCACTGTGTATGCAACATTAATATGTTATGAATATAGTTTCATTGCATAGCTCCAGGCATTTACTGCAGCTGAGGTCCAGCCTGAAGATTTACTCTACACGTACCAAATGAATTGGCAAGGCCTGACATGCAGGAAAATGAATTTGCTCTTTTTCCACGATGCACTGCTAAGTTTCACCTCGTCTAGAATGACCCAGCATACCGCTCTGCATGTCTATGTAAGTGCGAAGACCTCTTGGTCAATGTCTTTCCGGCCTTCGCATAGACACTCAGTCTAGATGAACCGCCACACATTTCTGACGGGTTTCCAGCGCAGGCTTTGTCACACTCGTTGTCAGCCATCTTCGTTGTGCTGGTCATCATGTTGCCACAGAAACACTGCGTGCCGGACTCGGTGCCTGCAATAGAATAGCCTGCCCCAAAACAATGACTCGCACAGTCGGTTGAGGATTGACCACTGCCCCACGTGGCAAGCGAGCGCGCATTCCGATCAGGGGTCAGGTCAGTATAGCAACCTTGGTAGGTCCACGTTTCGGAGCCAGAAGTACCCTTGACCGTGATGGAGCTTGGGGAACCGCCTGACCCTCCACTGGCTGGCGCATCATTGATCGACGATGATGACGTGGTGGGCGCTTCGCTTGGGCTCATTGGTGGATTTGATGTGACCGAAGTAGGGTTTGAGGCTCCAGCTGCCATAGAAACTGAGCTAGCCATGACGGCAGCAGAGGTTGGATTATTGTAGGAGGCAGAATCAACAACAGGCGCTGGAGCTGAGCCACCAGCTACTTGGGAGGATGCACCGCAGGTTGATGGAGCGTGGATACTGGCAGATTGAGGGCCGCTTTGGATAGGGTTGCAGCCTGGTAGTGCATCCAGAGCTGTCCCGGTCAGTCCAATGTCTTCAGCGGGCGAGACGATTGAGGCGAGAGCGCATTGATCCGTGGCATCTTTCGATTGAAAACCCTCGCTATTGGCAGTTTTCACACCAAAGCAGGCATCCGAGGCGAGACCTAACTTTTTAGCAGCATTGCTCCCTCCATCGGCAATATTACAAGGGGATCTCATGGCCTTCTGCAAAACACCGGGGGTCCATCCGTTAAACTGCAGATCCCGTTAATTACCGACCGGTCTCCTGTACAGGACGAAGATTGTGGGGATACATACGAAGTCCATGTGGAAGGAATAGCCAGTTGGATCACCTACGAGATCCAGGAGTAAGCATCTTCCTGGGCCAATACACGAATTGCAGCTCGATGTAAAGTATGCGCTAGGAAGCAACGGAGTCCAAAAGATCACTTAACGTCAGCCAATACCCATGGTGGGTCGTTGGGATCAGCATAATTCTTAGGGATGTGGTCGAAGGATCTGATATTGAAGAAGTACTCGACGAATATCTCGGGGAAGCGTGCTTGGTTGAAAGGAGCGGGGCATCCATTCATGCCTTCCGCGTTGGTAGGATATGCCATGTGTGCCAACGGGGCTTTGATGTCAAAATCCTTGCCGTTCCAGCATGAAGGAAATCGCATGGAGGCTGCCAGACCTCCAGCATTACAGCTCTGAAAGCCTGTGGGGAACCCTGTAGCATACGGATCGGATGCGCCATCGTGGCATTCCCATCTCATCTGGGTGCCAGCACTTCCCATCATGGTCTGTCACGAATCGCAGAATCAGCATCCCATTCTCAAGGCACCAGGTATATCTATGAGACTTGGCTTAAACCTCTAGCAAATGATATGTGTCTGGGAAAGGGAGTTCGGGAGGAAGTCATACATCGTTCATCTCCCGCTGCGTTGCACTGCCCGCCATCATGCGGAAACCTGGAGGGAACTCGCTACGGGACAAGTCCGGTGAGCAATCATTGTTGCCGAATTTGTAATAGATCTTTCGGTTGTTTGCTTCGGGGACCTTGTAAAACTTGCCAGCATTGTGAAAATAGAGCACTGGCATCCAATCTACGAGTCATTAGAAGTCAGCACTTCCCTTCTCAAGTCAATCTTTGAGTAACGTGACAAGTCTGAAGGATTAAACTTCTGACATGTGTCTTGCAACTCAAGATGGGGTGTGTATGAGAGGAAAGCATTTCCGACTATTGCTTACAGTTGCTTTTATCCTGGGAGATCTCAGCGGTAGTACAAGTGGACGCCTGCGTGTCTGCAAAGGTCATATCGGCCTTGAACCCATTGCCTCCAGTAATGGAGTGTACATGGTTAGAGGCGACCCCAGGGCTTAGCAAAGGATCAACACGCTCAGTGGTGAGATAACCGCCAGTGTACTGCACAAAATAGGCACAGATGGGGTTGTATTGGCCTGCAACAGAGGGGATCATCCAAGCCAGCACAGCCAAGGCCGACGAAATCCATTGCTTGAAATACATCATGATCAGATGGGCCGGCAAATGTCTGAGGATATATATTTAATGGAATCCGGGTATCGGCTTGATGGGAGAATAACAAACGCAAGAATGGGTCGATGAATGTGCTGCTCAATGGAAAGGGGGACTGTAATGAACGTGAGTGCGTGTGAGTCTCGCTCAACTACGCAAGAAAGGAGTGTGAATGAATGCTAGGGCAAGATGGGAGCAATCAGAGCTGAGAAGCAGAGGAGATGGACGGCGTCTTGACGAAATCGAACATTGACGCTAAGCAGGAGTAGATGCAACATTTGCCGCGCACAACAACTCTGAATCGAGTCCAATTGGATTTCGTTCGCCACAGCATCTGTTCGAAGGAGTGAGGGGTAGGAAATTTGAAGAGTAGACTGATGTTGGATTGTTAGCGATGTCCCTGTAATGGCGCTGTGCCGTTGCAATCTTCTAGTTGAAACATCCTACGAAGGATCTCGTAGAAGTAGAACTAAGCCATGCAAACGCTGCTCTGTTGAGGGTTAGATGAATATTGGGGCTCAAGGGCCGTTCGGAGTTGTAGAAGCAGTATGGTGTAGGTAAGTCCATCCAGGGACATATGCCGACTCCAACCCTTCCATGAGCGTCCGAGGGATCGATGTATTGTTGTATGACTTCAAGATAGGCACAAGATAGAATAGCCAGGGGGTTGTGCCGGATTGAAGGTTCGAGGCCTGAAGAATGAAGATCAGGGGCAGGATGACACCAGGCGGGCGCTTGACTGTTTGTAGACGGCTACTTACTTATCTAAGATCGGCGCTTAGCTCAAACAGCCCCTTATCGAAGTAGGTAATCTTGCATCTGCTGGGCGACCGCATCAGGTCTTTCAATCTTCATGGACACTGTAAAGAATAAGCGCGTGCAGATGCAAACAATAGTTGCCATAGTCCTCTTTCCAGTAAAGTTCTAGCGACGATCGTGGTGGTCTCAGGAATTGCTCCAAGCATACAGAGAATTCTACGTAGTAATAGAGCTTGGAGACTATTGTCAATCGGATGTTGGATTGCGTCCGTGCGTGCTAATCTGCCAGATATTGCAACACAGCCGCTGTTAGCCTGGCAAAAAGTCACTGGATCTGACTGAGCTCTCAGCTCGGAAGGGGTGAGTTTTTTTTCCGGTGGGGTCCAAGCATATAGGGCTGATACTGATATCCAACAATATGAAGTCCGTACATAGGCCGAGTACAGGCGTTTAGCCCCAGATGAGGTTACAGAGGTATCTAGCACGTAAGGTAGTGCATATGCTAAGCATAAGTATCCGGTCGCAGTAATCTAGGGGCAGAATCTTAGGCTTCTAAGGTCTTTCAAGTCCCTAGAACTCTTCTTAATAGCATGCATATGCTAAGCATAAGTATAGCGCTTTAGGGTAGGGAAAACTACTTAAGGCTTAGAATCTTAGGCCTCTAAGGCCTCTTAGTCCCTAGAGCTCCTTTCTATAGGCTACTTATGCTTAGCATATGCTATCCATATGTACCCTACTAATAAAACTTGACCCTTGATGAGGTTAGCCGCATATGCTAAGTATAGCGTCTGACCCCAGCCGACCGCCTATGCTTTGCTTCCACTGACCCCAGCCGGAAAAAAACTCACCCCTTCCGAGCTGGGACCCGGATCTGACTTACACGACATCCGATGTTGACCATTTGTGGTTTCGACATCATTATATGGTCCTAATTGCAATCACAGTTATGAAATGTCTTGAGAGCATCTTGTTTATAATCCTCATATATCCCAAAACCATGATCCAAAGCAATCGATGCCTTTCCTTAGCGCCACAGAGTGTATTCTATGTCTGAGGGACCAAAATCAGATCGAGGGACCATGTTTGATTCTACCTCGGCGTGCTTGGATCTCAACTGATTGCCTATTATGATCAACAGGTCGCCCAGCGCTCGAATGCCGGGTACTGATCTGCTCGCCCACCAAGGACCGACGTCAAAGGCATTCTCCAATAAAGGCCGACCAGCTTGATCAAGCAAATCTATACAGACGACTCTCTTTCCAGCACCTATTCCATATAGCTAAGGCTCATATCGAACAGTCATATCAAATAACGTCTTCCAAGCGTCGACTCCATATGCTTGTAGAGACATTGCACCATCACTGCTGCTGGGTCTGCATGTGTGAGCACCAGTACCAATGTCCATGTACAAAGAGTAGTTCGAAGTCCTTTGTTCGTAAAGGCCGTATGAGTGAACGTCATTTCTGTGGTATAGTACGTAGAATACTGTGGGAAAAGTTTAGGGCAATTGAGCTTGATACCATAATGTAGAGAAGTGACGCAGCGTTTTAGCAGTTAGAACTACTATGCTCTGTCCTTACGAATCTCACAAGATTTTCCTAGATCCATGTTGTTGTCGCCCTGAACTCTACATTGCACTGTGATGGTACCTAGCCCATAGTTCTAGAATATTTTCGGTGGTGGTGGTGGTTGAACTCTCTGCCCCGCTTCCGATCACACCATTTTCAGTCCTACGAAGAACAGTCCGTTGCCAGTCCACCATGGACGCCGATCACATATTCCACTCTTCCTCCGTACCATCAGACACTGTCTCCCAACATGACGACCGCAGTGTCTCCTACGTCCCCGTCCCCTTCTACATCCCTAAACCCGCCCTCAGCAGGACGCACACCTCACGAACCCTCCACCGACCTCCCCCGAAATCGCAGTGTTCAATTCTCCACACCTGCAAGCCCCACGTCCCCCTCTCTCTCCCCAACCAGCCGCCCCGAGCACACGCAGCAAGTCGAGAGCTCAGCGGACGAAACAACGCCTATAGTGGGGAAAGAAAAGGGAAATGCGAGGAATAGAAGCTATGAAGGTGTCAGAACCCCCAGTATAGACAATGGCGTAGGAAGCTCGCGACAGCGTACCGTACCCGGCGCTCGGAGGAAGAAGGCGGCATTCGACGGAGCGGCTTCCGGAGGTGAGGAGGATGCAGCAGGGGCCAAGAATAAGGAAAAGGGAGGATGGTGGAAAGATCTAGCCGAAAAGTACGGAAGCGTAGAACTAGATAACAAAGGAAGCGTCGCTAGAGACCACCTCGCTCTCGGTTCGTTCCTATTTCTACAAGTCGGGGACCCCCTTCCAAAAAAACGCTTCTTTCCCCGTGAAAACCTAGGATTAACGATCAACCGACCTCAGAACGCACTTTCTTAGCCTGGCTCCGCACCTCGCTCGCCTTCGCCTCCATCGGCATAGCAGTCACCCAGCTCTTCCGGCTGAACACGACCATCACCGAGCGTGAGGGCTACAAGCCCAGTCCGGGGCAGGACAAGACGTACCATCTGCGGCAGGTTGGGAAGCCTTTGGGTGCTACATTCTTAGGCATTGCGGTCATGGTGCTCCTGATTGGGGGGAGGAGGTATTTCGAGAGTCAGGTATGTGCACCGAAATCTGGGGTAGCACGGAGAGGCTGATGAGGTGTGTCTAAATCTAGTATTGGATCATCCGGGGGAAATTCCCAGCCAGTAGGGGCAGCGTCTTTCTTATAACCTTTGTGGCTCTGGCTTTGATCGTTACGAGTCTGATCGTTGTCTGCGTCGTCGATCCGAGTGTGTTTGAGAAGAGATAGGAGGTTTGGGTGACTGGATCCTATGAATCCTGCTCCAAAGTCGAACATAGACGACACGCCAGCGATCAGATTATCGTCCTGGCCGAGGTGTCATCTGGTCTAGGCTTCTCGGAAGACTATCAATCCCTGCCAGGGTCAGGCAATTTCTGCACCCTCTGCGTCGCGTCCGAAGCCACGAGAATTTTATGCAATATAGATCGGAGACGCACAGCGCAGGGAGAAGTGGGAAGGGAGCTGTATGTGAGTGAAGGAAGCCGATACCGGGCCTCGATCTGGTCGCTTCCCAGCGTCGGAGGACTTTTGGGAGAACGCTCAGGGTTGCTGAGAATCTTGAAAGACATATAGCTGCTCGAACGTGTCGCACTATCTTTGTCCGAAAATCACATGTCTTGGATCGGCATCTACGGTTATTCAAGTTAAAGAGACGTAAATAGAGGCCAGCACGCTGCAAGTATCGCACAATGTCGTGGGTCAATGTATAGTTCATGTCGCATAATACCTATCTAATCTATGTGCTATTTTCATGAACGTCAACAACGTGCAAGTCGCAACATACAGCAAGAGCAGATGTGGATAATCGCCGAAAGAAAGATACCCATCTCTAGATGAGCTGCTGGAATGCGCGGTTGACGGGCGAGCGAACCTTGCTACCCTTGTAGAATTCAACGGTCGCGACGGCACGCTTGCTGATACCCTCCGGAGTGAATTCGAATTTCTACGATGTTGCGTTAGCATTGGCACTTACGGAGAAGAGGCGAAGTTGAGGGTCTTACCTTGTAGACATCTTTGTAGGCACCGCTAGCACCGAATCGGTTCAGACCAAACTGCTCATTCGAGTAACGCTCCCAGCCCATCGTCGACATAACTTCGACACTTAGGGAGGGAATCCCATCCGGTAAGCACTTGAGGCGGTATTCCTTAGACTGGGTGTCAAAGACTTCGAAGCACGGAATGGAGACCACACGAGCGGTGAGGTTATGGTTATCTTTGAGATACTTGACGGCTTCAATACAGATGCACACTTCCGAGCCGGTGCTGACCAAGGTAATATCTGCCTTCTCGTTCTCAACAGAGACGTAACCTCCCTTAATGCCGTTCTGGAGGGTCGAGTTTTCAAGCTGAGGCAGGTTCTGGCGAGTCAAAGCAAGAATGCTAGGTGTGGATTTCGAGGTCAACGCAACATAGTATGCTGCGCTGGTCTCGTTTCCATCGGCTGGACGCCAAACCATCATGTTGGGCAGGGCACGGAAGTGTGCCAGAGTCTCAATTGGCTGATGCGTGGGACCGTCCTCACCTAGACCGATGGAGTCGTGGGTCGCAACATAAATCACTCGGCAATGCGAGAGTGACGACAAACGAACAGATCCAGCAGCGTAGGAGACGAAGTTCAGGAAGGTCCCTCCAAAAGGAATCAGTGTACCGTAAGCAGCGATACCGTTCATGATACCGGCCATAGCATGCTCACGCACACCATATCGGATATATCGTCCTGCCCAGTCACCTATACCCAAAGCAGGTGGCTGGAAATCCGTGGCGTTCTTCCATCGAGTGTTGTTAGATCCTGTCAGATCGGCAGAGCCACCGATTAGATCAGGCACGGCCTCATGAATAGCCTCGAGGACCGCTTCCGACAGCTTTCGTGATGCTTGCTCTTTATCTCCCGGCTTGTATACTGGCAGCTTCTTCTCCCATCCCTCAGGTAGCTTGCCGCTCAATCTTCGCAGTAGATCTTCACGCTCTTTGGGATGCTCCTTGCCGTACTTCTCAAACATCTTGTTCCACTCTTGCTCCTTAGCAGCACCTTCCGCAGCGTGCGCATGGTACATATCGTAGACCTTTTGAGGTACGACGAATGACTCATCGGGGTTGAAGCCAAATTTCTTCTTGACCTGCTTGCAATCATCTTCCTTGAGGGCGTTGCCATGTACGCCTCCTGTACCTTGAAGGAGAGAACCGAATCCAATGATAGTTGTCAACTTGATGACCGAAGGCTTGTCCTTAACTTCTTTTGCCGCGGCAATAGCTTTTTCTATGCTTTCTAGGTCGTCATTACCATCCTTTACCCACTGGGTGTGCCACCCGTACGCTTCGAAGCGCTTCATAACGTCCTCCGTGAAAGCACACTTCGTGTCGCCGTCTGAATGCTGCGTCAGCTCATAAGCCTGCAAGTCCTCTATCACCCCAGGGCTTACCGATTGAAATGTGATTATCATCATAGACCATGATCAGGTTTCCTAATTGTAAGTGACCGGCAGTACTAGCAGCTTCGCTGGCGATGCCTTCCATAGCACAGCCATCACCAAAGAATGCGAACGTGTGATTGTTGACCAGCTCAAAGCCTGGCTTATTGAATGTTGCAGCCGTATGGGCTTGTGCGATTGCCATGCCAACAGCATTTGCGAAACCCTGACCAAGAGGACCACTAGTGACCTCGATACCCGGAGTATCTTGAGCCTCAGGATGACCGGGTGTGATGCTATCGACGGTCTTGGCGCGGAATAATCAGCTGTTACTCATATCCTAGCATATATATGATTATGAAACATACTCGGAAAGCCTTGAGGTCGTCTAATGTGACGCCATAGCCAAACAAGTGCAGCAGAGCGTACTGCAGCATGCAAGCGTGACCATTCCTAGCATTCTGACGTATCAGCGACTGAGTCCAGATCCGAAGCTGGACGATCCCAGCTGTACATATGTTCGATAACCTCATTCATGTCTTTGCGGGTACCCTTGGGCGAAACCAAGGAGGCATAGTAGACAACGTTCCACTCACGATAGAACAAAACGATCCCTATTGAGCCAATTGGGATTCTTGGGATTGAAGCTCATGAATTTATTGAAGAGAACGTGGGCGACTGGTGCCATGCCCATTGGGGCTCCGGGATGACCGGAATTGGCCTTGAAGGTGGCATCGACCTATCAATGGAGCAAGTCATCAGCAAATGTCGCATAAGGAACACCTTGAAGAGTTGGCAGGATGGAAAAAGCAAAAGCCGCAGCCTGGCAAGACAGCTTTCTAAGAGCTTGAAGTGGGGTGAACTTACTGCCAAAAGACGGATTGTATTGATCGCAAGCTCGTCATCTTTGCCGTAAGCCATGTTTGCCTTACTTGAGATGTTACCGCTGAGTTGAAGAAACAATTTGGAAAAGCAGAGGATTGAGAAAGCGGTGATGAGAGGCGGGAAAATTGTGGTGGGAGCTATATCGAAAATGTATTCTATGGTGGGGCAACCGTTTTTGACTGGAGCGTTTCCACAAGGGCTAAACAGCTGCGTCCCAAGGAACCTGCACGATCTCAACGAATCCACTCAATTGAAGTATACTTGATGCTTTATAGTTGAAATCTCTTCGTGTAATTTCTTACATTCACAAAGTGACCCTATCGGACTAATCTCAAGTGTCTAGAGCGGCCTTCGTGAGGGAATACGACTCGATGGCAGAGGCATTTTACCTTGAGCGGGATATTTGGACGCGCGAGGAAGAGATCAATAATCACGAATCGTCTCCCTTGGCTTCGAAAAGATCGCGTTGGAGAAGCTGATCTATCCAATTCTTGATAACCTTTCTCCGCCATGGAACATCCTGAGGCATCTTTCAAATGTCTGAAGCAATGCAATCGGAAATATTGTGAGGGACCCCAGATTGGTCGATTGATCCAGCCACGGCCTCGTGGGCGCCCTCTGTAAGGACGAGCAAGATGAAGCCGCCTCTAGGGTTCCCGGGATATCATATGGTCCACTATGATGAAGTACGAACAGGGCCTAGCCTTTGCTTGTTATGGTCCAGCCCTTCAACTTGCAAATCCAGGATCTAGTACTCTTATAGAAGTTATAGTGGCCGATGATTGACCTTTATCGATATGGAATACAGCGAATACTTCATGACTGGCAATTGTTGGGTTGTGCTTGTCTAGAATAGCCTTCAGAAGATCAGGCGCGGGAGCAACGTTCCGCCCAAAACCTAGGAGTGAGCAGACACCGGTCTCAACGGTATATGTCACGCCGACCCTTGACTGGAGGCCTTGAATGTATTGCGGAACTGGCTGACCACCACTGAAGTGGATGGGGACATTGAAGACCAGAGCCTGGACTCTCCCCGCGGATGCCGTCAAAAAGGCTTTCGTGAGTGGATTTCGACTTCTTGGGCACTGCCTGTCTAAAGTCTCCGTTCTAATTGACCATCCATGAACGCATTGCAGCAAATGAGAAGAAGAATGGATTGACGCACCAAGAACGCTGGCTGTGCAGCTTCGAAGCTTCATTTCTGCGCAGATATCTCAATGAAGCTCACACGTCCGCACTCCAATAATACTTCGCTTGCAGAAGGCCGAAGTACGTCGACGAGCCATTACCTTCCTTCAGCCACTAGAACTCCCACAATTAGTATCGCCTGGCCAGAAATACTTCAAGAAACTATGTGAGTAAAGTACACTGTTTCTTGCATGGCCTGAGAGAAGTCGCTGTTGGGGTGATGACACCCAAAGCAAAAGATCGTACACTCTATGCTTTCAAACAACACCAACCATCTTGAATCAGACTCGATCTACGTAGATGGATCGAGGCGTGTAAGATGAGAGTGATATGTACCAGCGAAACCCGCTTCAGTCGCAAGACACCACAGCCTGACCTTTGTCCGAATTCATCTTGTGTCCTTCTGTTGTCTCCTATAACCAGCCTCCAAGTTATATAAGATTGTCACTAGTGACTTCTTGAAAGCAAATCAGCCTTGTCACATATCGCTGGTAACATCATACAATCCATATGCGGTAAGCTTGGTCCGAACATTTCCATTTCCACATGTCAAGCCACGGCCAACGGTCATTAGATTGACATGGACAGCTTGCCTAGAATAGGGCATGTTCCACGTGCTTCATGTGGGATTATCGCTCATGTGGCTGAGGAGCCTGGACAGCGCTGTACGTAGTAAACTGATCCGGGTGAGTTGCACTCTTTCTGTTCGCTCCTTCCTGAATGTCACAACGCCGCACAACGACCACTCGACAAACTGGCAATGTATATGCATTACATTGACCTTCAACACACAGCACATCCTTTTCTCTACAAAACACTCCTTCCACTGAAGACCTAGGGATCACAGAAGCAGCGACATCTGGTTCTTATCCTCAGCATCACATTGATAAGGTGTCAGAGATATCCAATAAAAGGCCTGCCTAACACCAGAATTGCTCCATCAAATACTCCTCGGTAGGTACCGATCAGCCTGCCTTTCGAGATCTCGCGTTTCCTTCAAACTTTGCCATGGCCGAGAAATACTACGTCAGATCTGAAGCGTCACAGTGAAGCTTTGGCTTTGGCATGGTTGCTGAACGATCGAAGCACGTGGTGCTCTTGGCTTGGCATGTTTCCTGTATCAACGCACCCTTTGTCCTTCTCACTTCACTCCTCAACATCACAACACTCATTTCAAGCGGGACCACATTTGTTCACCATCTGATTCGATCTTTCAGGGAGAAAGCTGAAAATACTTCTGACCCTGATATCTTACTGCAAGCCGCAACCCAAACTTCTCCTAAATCAACACTCAATTGACCCAAATCTCAATCTGCGATCAGCAAACTGTGGTAGCGCACATCATGTATGTTCAATCCAGGAAGCAGGCCCGTTCTTTGATTCTTACATTCGCTCAAAACAGTGTGTATTGGTGATCATTCGTTGTCTGCGACTGTACAAGGCGCGTTGCAATTTCTGGTCGACGTGACGCTGACTTCCTGCGTTCCAGTAGCAGATCAACAGCTTCTGTAGCATCATTAAGTGGAATTGTAGAGATTGCGGTCAAGATCCCTGCGTGATTATCACGTAGTATTCCAATCGACCTTTTCGACAGAACCCGTAGCCGCTCTCAGTCTCGAATCTTCAGCCAGCAGTCGCGTCAACTATCAGCTATGCGCCTGCGTTCGATTTCCAATGTCGTCGTATCTCTAGCAGCTGCTGGTTCATTCACCCCACTGGTCAACGCGAACCCAACCCCTCACCAGCACGGCCATCAGCACGTTGACAGACGTGTAGTGAAAGTCGTCGATGTCCCAGGTCCAATTGTCATCGCATATGAGCTGAACGGCCAATTGATCGATCAATCTGAGGTTTGCGAGGGTATCGAAAACGGCAGCTTGAAATGGGCCGATGATACCAACGTTCCTGCAGGATGCTCTTCGAGCGGTGAGCCTGTCGTGCAGCCCAGCCCTGTCACGTCAACCACAGTTGTGCCAACCACTTCGGTCAATGCAGCTGTTGAGCCCACTGGTGCGCAAACCACCGTAGAATCGTCTGCAACCCTGAAAGGCTTCGCGGAAGAAGCCGTCGAAGTGAGCGCAACCTTGACTCCACAAGCTTCGTTGGCTCCGACATACACTCTGTCCGAGGCCACGCCTTCTCCAATTCAGACTTCTACTCCCACGTTGAGTAGCACCTCCGAGGTTCAAGGTCTTACCCGCGAATTCCCGGATAGTGAGATTGACTGCACCACTTTCCCCTCCGAGTATGGACCAATCGATGTCGAGTGGGCCGGTCTCGGTGGCTGGTCTGGTATTCAGTATGTGACCATAGAGGGCAACTTGGTCACCCACATCGATACGGCAGTGCCCGGCGGCGACGGCTGCAAGCCCGGTGCAATGTGCTCGTACGCATGCCCAGCAGGATACCAGAAGTCCCAATGGCCATCCCAGCAAGGCTCCACTGGTCAGTCAGTTGGCGGACTCTCTTGCAACTCTAACGGAAAACTCTCTTTGACCAATCCGGATCTGTCTAAGAACCTTTGCATCCAAGGAACGGGAGCTGTGACTGTTCATAACAAGTTGTCGAACAATGCCGCGATTTGTCGCACTGACTATCCTGGTCCGTAGATTATCATGGTACAGTAGCCTTCTATGCTGACATACTCTTTCAGGTACTGAAGATGAGGTCGTGCCTTTGAACACAGAGCCCAATAGCAAAAACCCCTTGACCTGTCCGGACGCCGCCACTTACTTCCAGCATGACGGAGACCCGACCAGCGCCCAGTATTACATCAACAATCAAGGTGTCGCACTACCCAAGGCCTGCACCTGGAGCACCGACGGTTCCGACATGGGCAACTGGGCTCCATCTTACCTTGGAGTGGGTCAAGACATGAACGGAAAGACCTGGCTTTCCATCTCCTCCACGGCTCAGAACAATCCGATCTCCTATACGCCGCTCAATTTCACTGTCAAGATCACCGGTAATACCAGCGGTAATTGCGGGTTGGTGAACGGCAAATACTGTTCTGGCAAGGACTACGAGAATTGCAATACTGACGGATGCACTGTAAGTGAGGGTGGAAATCCGTGAGCATGCTGAAGCTTACAACCAATTCTTCAGGTTGAGCTGATGGATGGTCAAGCTACCTACGTCTTGGCCGACGGCTCAAGTCTCTCGAACCAAGGATCGTAAAGTACCTGACATTCTGGATATAGTATTCGGAATAGTCAGACGAGGAGGCCGCCAGTGATGACTCGACGGAGTATATGAGGTCGTTCGCAGGTCAACATCCTTCTCCTCGACGATTTCCGTCCCTCCATCATCTTCATGACGTCAACATCATTGAATGGACTCCGTACCTCAGGTACCTTATATGTGTCACGACTTTCTTACATACCTGCGATGCACGGTGCGAAGGAGTTACGTTCTTGTGAGATCTCGGCAGATTGGATTAGTCGCTTGATGTGCATTGACTGCACTGGATGTGGGTTATGAAATGGCCATCTTCAATATGAAGGCACTGCTGGTTCAGTAAGGATAGCTTGATAAGTCCACTGGTGGGGCTCTTGCTACAGCCACTGGTTTCGGTCCAACAGCATCTACTGTGAGCGCATGTAGAATAGAACGATTGATCATCATCATGCGAGTTAGAATTGGGGTGATGAAACCTTTGCTGGATTATTAAAATCAGCCAGCACTTTGCCCCTTCTCAATCACATAAGTCCCGAATACCAAAGGCCCGTCCAACATTAACCTCTGATCTTTGAGCAAAGCCTTACAACATATTCTAGAAATAAGGTAGTGCTTTGCCCCGTCGCGGAGGCGGCTGAGTTTCATAGGGCTGGATTTTCTAGAGGCTGAATTTAGCAACACCTAGCTGGCATCTTCGACAATAGACTCGCCAGAGACCGTTCAGACACATGGTTTTAGTCAGAGGATCGCCTGTATGCTAATGGACCGATGATCAACGGAATTCCTCATGAACGGGTTCACAGACCATGGACTTGACGAGAGCGCCTTTGGGGAGAAAAAGGGCTTCTCCGAAGGCATAAGGAGCTTCGATGCCTTCCGTAAGACTCCTTCTGCCCATATTCCCTACAGAAAAGACGCTTTCTGTGACGGAGACCCTCCCTTTTATACGATGCATGCCCAGCTCCTGTACCGCCGTCACCATCCCAAGAGCTCCAGCTGACACATTGACCCCCACAGCGAAAACCAAACCCACCTACACCCGTCGCACATCCACCGGCGGCTACACGACCCTCTTCCTCATCGTCATCAGTACCCTCCTCTCCTTCACCGAGCTCCGACGATGGTACTCCGGCCACGAATCCCACCTCTTCTCCGTCGAGAAAGGCGTCTCCCACGAACTCCAGATAAACCTCGACATCGTCATCCCCATGCTCTGCTCCGACCTCCACATCAACGTCCAAGATGCGTCTGGCGATCGGATCCTCGCCGGCGACATGCTGCGGCGCGATGCGACCACTTGGTCGCGCTGGACGGGAAGCCATACGTTGGAGAGCGGGGAGATGGTGAAGGAGCAGGAGGAGGACACGCACGTCGGGCACGTGCTTGGGGAGGTGAGGAGTCAGAAGCGGAACTTCAAGAAGACGCCGAGGGTGAAGAGGGGGGAGGTGGCGGATAGCTGTCGGGTGTTTGGCAGTCTGGAGGGGAATAAGGTGCAGGGGGATTTCCACATCACGGCGCGAGGGCACGGGTATATGGAATTCGGGCAGCATCTGGACCACAGTGGTACGTCTCCCTCTCCTCACATTGCATATACCCATCCATAGATCCCTCCAATCCATCTCTCCATTGAGTCAAGCCCAAAAAAACCATCCGCTAACCGCTCAACTTCTCCCAACAAAACAGCCTTCAACTTCTCCCACACCATCAACGAACTCTCCTTCGGACCCCTCTACCCCTCCCTCCTCAACCCCCTCGACAGAACCCACGCCACCACCCCCTCCCACTTCTACAAATACCAATACTACCTCTCCGTCGTCCCCACAATCTACACCCGCTCCCCCACCCCCAACCCCTCCTCCACCACCGCCTCCACAATCGTCACGAACCAATACGCCGTCACCTCGCAGAGCCACGCCGTCAACGAGCGCAGCGTGCCGGGCATCTTTTTCAAATTCGACATCGAACCGATTTTGCTGACGATAAGGGAGGAGAGGGGGGGGTTTCTGCATTTGGTGGTTAGGGTCGTTAATGTTGTTAGTGGCGTGTTGGTGGGTGGGGGGTGGTGTTATCAGTTGCTCGGGTGGGGCAGGGAGGTGTTTGGCAAGGGGAAGAGGGGGGAGGGGGGGATGGGGGTGTTGCACGGTGGTGCGAATGGAGGCGGAGGGGCGGATGAGGAAGACGAATAGATGGGGGGTGGATTTGGGGATGGGGAAATGTATGCATTTCTTGGATCACGCGTTGGCTTCATTGCTTTGTTTGCTATAGCGATCGATGTCTTTCGTAGACCATGTACTATAAACTTCATATTGTAAAAGAATCGAGTATGGAGAAAGGTGTTTAGCTTCCCCTGAAGCAACGTCTCAAATGGTGATATAATTCCACTTTACAAAAACAGGCTAATCTATCCAACATACATTCGTAGCCTTATTTGTACCTATGTATCTCCTCTAGTACACACACTCGTAAATCAAAAACTCACACCCATCCCAAGAACAAAAAGGTAGATCTCGAACCAGCGAGCGTATACAACCTTACACTCCCACACTCATCTGCCGAATCTATCTATCTGCCTATCGAATCTTCCGTCCCAGGCCCAAGTCTCGTATCTCTGGCTATCTTTGGCTTTCCCCTTGATTGGCATGGAGCCTACAACATAGTAGGTCATCCATCCGGGCATAGCACTTCATCTCACAGGAATTTCTGCCAAATCTCCAACCGAAATCCCCTGCCTGCAATGAATGGCCCTGCCAGGCCAGGCCAGGATATGGTGTAGAGTTGACTGTCGATTGGCATTGTTCCGTGGGAAAGCAGAACCGGAACCCGCTCGCCAATGTAACGATTGGAGGGTTGGGGTCCTGAGAAGGGTTGAGACTGAGTAAGCTGGAATGCGTTAGGTAGTGCGGGTTGAGGAGGTGGATGAATGTTAGGTGGTGAGGACTTACGCCATGCGGTCTTCCGGATAGGAATATTTAGCTGGCTCGTGGCAGTTACGGTCTCCAGGAATCGATCACGCCAATCGATAGTACTGCATAACACCCGGCGTCGAGTACGGACTCGAATTCTCCGAGCTGGACTTCGACTCCCGCTTCAACTGTTCCGTCATCCCGCTACCGTTACCGTTGCCGGCCGTCTTCATGACCAATTGCTGCGGCAGCGCCGAGCCGATCGCAGGCAGCGTGTCGCGGATCTTGACCAGGACGAGCGGGAGATAGCGGTCCTCGCCGCCGCGCAGGGTGGAGATGAGGAGCAGGAGCTGGTTGAGGTATTCTTGCGGTCCGGGCTCGAACCTGCAGGACTCGATGGGCACGCAGGACATGACGTCGACGAGGGTGCAGGCGACGTCGAAGATTTTCTCGATCTGAAAGGGGGTTGTTAGTGTGAGGGGACGAGGTGCGTTCGAGATTTAGGGGGGATACGGACCAAGCCGATGCCGTGAATCTCCATTGATTGCTTGGAGAATTGGCCGGTGACGGCGACGAGGTTTCGGGCTATTTCGATGGGGAATCTGAATGTCATGGAGGTGTCGGGCGATGTCGAGGAGAGGAAGCCGTTGGCGATCGAGAGCTGCCAGACCATCGTTCGGAGCCATTGCTGGGAGGTGCGCAGATCGGCAGCTTGGCTCTCGGTGGTGTTTAAGAAGGCGGGTAGTGCGTCTGTGAGCTGGTGTTGCAGGCGGGCGAGGGTGAAGGGAGAACAGTCGGTCCGGGATCTGTTCCAGAGACCGATGAAGGTGTCGTTGAAGGGGCGGTAGAGGTTGACGAGGTAGATGAACCCGGCTGTTGAGTTTGACGGGTCTTGATCTACCGCTGGAAGGTTGATGGTTGCATGAAGGGTCAGGGATCGATGTTTCTTCAGTGCGTAAGCTCTGTAAACCTTTCTCATTAGCTGATGAACTTAGAAGCAAAAATAGATACGCTGTGCGGATAAATGAAAACCTGATTGGCAAAAGTTGTGGATGTTGCATGTATCAACTTGCCTTTCTGTCACGAATAACAACCAAAAGAGTCGCCGTTTGCGCGACGTCTCGACCACATTGTCAAAGAAATACGTGTTCTCATCCTGCATGCCGAGAATCTGAGCTAGTGCTGTTGCCTCGCGGAGGTGAAACCAAGCTGTGTTATGCCTATTAAGTCCGGAACAGCAACCGTGTAGAAAGAAGGAGGTGATGACGGTATTGACTGTAGGGTTCTCGATATAGTCGAAGCCCTTCCGGAGGCGAGTAGAATCTTCCATCAGTAGAGTGCCCAATCTCGAGTTGGGTAACAAGCTAGCTTGCTCTTCCACGATGTGGACCGCCTTCAGCACGATGCCGGGTTGAATGAGCAGGAAGGCGCAAAAAGCGGTGATTAGGCAGTAAGCCTCGACTGAATGGCCAATATCACGGACGGTCTGCCGCAACTGTTCTCTATACAGGATGGGCATGGTAGGGTACATCTGGGCGAAGAAGAATTCCGTGCAGCCTTGGATTAACTCCTGAGATAGCAGATGGGGAGCCCTGGCGTAGGATAGCGGCGATGCTGGTGGGCTTCCAAAGCTGCTCTTCCCTTCTTGCATCATCTGAGTCAAGTCCGACTGTTTCTGCATCTCTCGCAAAGCAGAGATAACTTTGGCTCTGCTGCCCTTGGGTCCCTTCTTTTGCGGAACGGCATCGTAAGTGCACGATAGCCCAGCTTGGCTGCAATTCCCACATGGCTGCCGGCTGTTGCAGCGGACCTATGAAGTTGGCAGTCGTCAGGACCGACGACCAACAGGAGGCGGGTTCACACGATGGCTTGTTTTTACCTTTCGACGATGGCAGGCATCACAGGCACGCTTTGTAGAAATCGACATGTTCTCGATGCAGTGATGAGATCTTCATGGAGATGCAGCACGTAATAGTAGAATAGTGGAACATTATGGGTATGAAGATGAAGACGAAAATTGTACAAAGCAAGATCTTGTGGGACATGGGACTAGAGTATATTGTTGCATGATATGTGATACTCGATTCGGAGCCTACGCCCGGCCCCATAGGAACAAAATGACGACCATGGTGGAATTGCCTCACAAGGCCCACCCTCGTACGGGTTTTCATTAGCTTAAAGAAATTCCTAAACATGGTGCCTTGTGCAGAAGTACGCCACCATGTGTCTCAAGGCGATCCAGATGTCTGGATGTGTGTGCAAAGTGAAGAGATTTTGGATGTGGCGTTAAGAAGGTAATAATAATTAATATTATATTACTCCGTAGCCGTGACAGATTGACAGGCAGGAGATTGACGTTTCCGAGCAAATACCGCTCGACAGGGATATATTCTTCTAACCCCAATGCCGTCTAGTGATACGCGGCTGAGGATCGCCTCGATGCTTCCATTTGCATCTAGTATCGTTCTAGAAGCCCCTTCAGATTTGTTATTTGAGTCCCATGGAAGCTTGGACCTCTGTGCTAACCAGGCTAGCAGCCTTTTTCGCGTGACTTCGCTGACACTAAGCCACGTCTTCGCGTGAGATAATGCGAGATTAACATTAGCGTGGGGACAAGAGTCGTGGGGTCCAGATGAGCAATCGTACATACCTTAGTAGATCGGTGCGGCAGTTGTGTGATTCTCCGCTTTTTCCATCTTCAACGTCTATTTTTGGCCTCGTACCTCGAGGAGAAGTCGCCTACCGCGGAAGTATATGGCCTTCCGATACCCATCACACACCCAGAAGACCTGTCAACTCAACGTCCCTAAGCCAATAGAGCATCTTGAACTGCAGACACCCGTTTGTCAACATACCTGACTACTATCGACCATGCGCCTCCCCTACGCGCCCTTGACTCCTCCCACAGAACCCTCCTCTTCCACTCTGCGGGCCTCATCTGCGCCTTCTGCCGCCGCAGCTTACGCCCAGCTCTCCGCCCGCCGCTCACCAAACGGCCTCCAGCCCCTCGACCTCACCCTCCTTCACTCACCCCCCGTCGCCGCCGGATGGTCGTCCTTCCTCGGCGCCATCCGTACCCAGACTTCCCTCCCCGCAGGCATCCGCGAGCTGTGTATTTGTCGGGTGGCGGTGCTCAACCGCGCAGCTTACGAATGGGAGCATCATGCTCCCATCCTAAGGGCCGAGGGAGGCTTGAGTGAGGAGGTCGTGGAAGACGTGAAACAGAGGAAGGCGTGGCAGGGCTGGGAGAATGTAAGCGGCGTTTCGAAGTGATTCATGCCCAGGAAGTACATGGAGGTGCGAGACATATTTCAGGAGCATTGAAGCTTCAGATCTGTCACATTACTCAATCGATGTTTCCTAAAGTGCAACTGCTGACCCCGACATCGCCTAGACGACTGGGGGAGATGGGAAGGATGCTCTTCAGGAAGAGGTAAGTGGTGGATTGAGTGAAAGACATAGAGCTGTGCTGGCCTACTGTGACGCTATGACCATCGGCGTAAAGGTCGATGCAGAAATTTTTGCGAATGTGAGGAGTGTGTTTGCGGAGCAAGAGGTGGTGGAGATCACCGCTACGGTAGCGGCTTACAACTGCGTGAGTAGATTTCTGGTCGCGCTAGATGTCGGAGAGATGAGTGAGAAGGACGAAAAGGCGTCTTATTAGTGAACATAAATATTCGTAATTGGCGGCCTCATTGCAGTGTGCGACTTTGTGTTGTTCGATAATGCAAGAAGTGGCCTGGGTTTTTGACAGAAACGCACTTTCATTGGGGTATCATTTTATTTGTTCTTCGTCCAGCCTATGCCATTGTTTCTGAGAATCTCGTGAATTTCGACCTGTCCCTCATGATTCATCCGTTGGTTCACGTGGCGTGACGACTGCCTGCCCACCTCTATATCTCCATTGACTACCTTTGGAGAGGCTACCTCAACGCCTTCCGTGCAAAACTGGGGAGAATGAAGCTGGCCTTGTGGATATCCTTATTATAGTACCGGCACAGCTTTTCCTCTTCCTCTACACTCCAGCTCCTTAGAGGTGTTTTCACATCCAGATCTTTGGCTTTGCAGCATACCATGAATCCGATCTGGCCACTAGGGTATGTAGGGATAGTAGTGTATGCATACTCGACGGTGGGAAATACTTCTTTGCAGGATTTCTTGAGGTCGGTAATAAGGGACAGATGCAGCCATTGATTCTCCGCTAGTAATTAGTTAGCATAGTCTAGAGGTCTGAGAGTAATTATCTACGGAGAAACGATGAATAGGGGAAAGAAGAGGACGAACAACCTTGAGTGGTAATGACACCACCTTCTTTCAATGCACCGTACAGCAGCTCGAAGTATGGCTTCTGGAATAGACTCTCCGCCGGGCCCTCTGGATCACTGCTATCCGTGATGATTACATCAAACTCATTTTTCTTGTCCGCCAGGAACTTGAAGCCGTCGCCGATATGGGTAGAGACATTAGGGTGTTGAAAGCCGATGCTCATGCCAGGAAGGTATTTTTTAGATAGACGAATGACGGACTCATCAATATCGCATAGGATAGCGGTTTCGACGGTGGAGTGCTTAACGACTTCGCGGAGGACACCACCATCACCACCGCCAATGACAAGGACGGATTTGGGGTTTGGATGGGAATTCATGGCGAGGTGGGTGATCATTTCTTGGTAGCTGTATCGTCCTAGCATCAGTAGGAGAAGCACGTGGTCTTGCGATGTGCGACGTACGCAAATTCATCACGCTCAGTACATTGTATGACATTATCGAGCACGAGTACGGTGCCGTGGTCGCTAGATTCGAAGATGAGAACGTCCTGGTATTTGGATTTCTCATGGTGGAGGACCTGGTTCACTTTGAGGGTCATCGCCTGGCCAGGCCACATGTCAGAGATCTCGCGGAACCAGCCATCTGAGTAAACATGTCAGTCATGACACGATACGGAGCCAGTGTTGGGTCTGGACTGAGTAGGACGGCACCTTTGATGGTGGGATGTGTAATTTCGGACATGTCTGCGAGGGTATTTCCGTAAGAATATGATGACCTTGTCTCTGCAATTTCAATTTGAGCACGAAGCAACAGCTTTGCAGATCATGCAAACAAGCTGGCGAGATCAGCTTACTAGTAGTGGATGTGCAATGCATCTTTGATCTCAAAATTATATTGGTGGGGAGGCATGACGGACTTGCCTCAAGCGGACTAGTGGCAGCTAGATCTACTACTACGTACGCACGCACGCACGTAGGTAGGGATTAGAATGCATGGAAAGCGAAATTTCAAAACGAGGAATTACAGATGAGACCTTGCTTAAACGTTGATAGAGTCCAGACAAGGATCTAGGCAATATCCTAGGTATCCCTCGAATCAATACGCGGCCCCGGCCCCACCATCCTTTGCTTCATAATATTGTATATCATGACTTCTACTTCTCCCATACCGATAGAAATTGAATTGAGGGTGCCATGCTATTGCTTTACTCCGCCTTCGATCAGTACTACGGTCGTATGCTTCTCATCACATCTTCTTTAGTGGCGGCAATTCTCCGTCCCAGTTGATCTTCATGGCTGTTGTGCCAAGTTAGCAAAGCTCCTACGCCTTGGTTCTGACTGAACCTACTTGTTGGAAATGGGAAGTAGGCCCCATGGTCGGCTCTCATGTAGATATAAAAACCCCCTGGTCGAGGTATCTTCTTCAATTGTCTGCAAAGGTCATGATTAGCAGACGTTCAAGCGAAACATGATGAAAGAAGACCGCAGAGGTGATAGTACCCTTGTGGACCTGGTGCTCTCCTAAGATTGTCAAGTCGACCAACCACTCTCAACATGGCAGTCAATGCAGTTCTACTCGCTTCTCCACCCAGGCAAGCATGAGGTCCTAATCCATAGTGTATGTAATTCTCCATTGGCCGATCGATATTGACGGTATCTGGGTCATTGAAAAACTCTGATTCGCGATTTGCACCAACGAAGCTGGTAAAGACTCTATCCCCTGGCTTGACATGTACTGGACGGCCGTTGTCATCGATGGTCATTTCTACGGTGCATAGTCGGTACGAGCCAAAGGTCCCATTAAGTCTGATGCCCTCCATCGCATAATGGAGGAGCTTGTTGTCGGCTTCGGGGCCGTCCGTCTTTGCCCATTCTAAGAAATAATCATATCAGCATTGATGTCCTATGTCTGAATTATTGGACTGTGAGAAGACATACTATTGATGGCAGGTAAATGCATCTTGCCCTCATCGGACAAGTAGTAGTCAAGAAGTTGTGTGAACTGGAGATCTTTGTCAGAGACAATATCTTACAGATCGCCACAGAGACCTACCACTTGGGCCTGGTTGGCAACCATCGCACCAGCCGTTGGAACAATCTGAGACCAAGTGATCTCGCTTGTACCCATTCCGCTTTCCAGGAGCCTCCGGACCATGTGGACCCCATAGTCTGTAAGAGGGCTGTGGGTTTGATGCATCCCATCAACAATGCCAGCTATGAAGCCTGTCGCATTGACCATCTTGACATTTGCTTCCACAAGCTTTCCAAGCTGCTGAGTCACTGCTTTCGCAGCCAGGCGGAGAGGGAACGACTTCGCGGGATCAAGGTCGAAAAAGATGCAGGTAAATATCACCGCTAGGACCATGTACATCTCCTGCTCCGAGTAGACCCCGTTGGGTGAGGTGTCGGTCTTCAGGGGTAGAGAAAAGACGTTGGCAGCAAAGTGCACATGTGCAAGGTTTCCGACGCTTTGTGCGATTAGCCAGCGATACTGTTGCAGTTGGACGGTGAGAGCATACTCTCGCGTGATATCAACCTGATTTATTCCAGCAATTTTGCAACTCTTCTCTGTAAGTAATTTGAGCGTGATATACTCATAGAACTCCTTGACTTGCTTGTGCCACTGGTCGCGGTATAAGCAAGCACCCATGAGGTTTCGTTGCTTGGCATGAAACGAAGTGTCTCCAGCAAGCATGAAGTCAAGCCCCTGCTTGCCCATAAGCCATTCGAAGCCGTCGTTCCATACGACGTTGAATTCCTTCGCGTGCTCCAGGATGTATTTGGCAGCTTTGTAGGAGGTGAAATTGACTCTTGGTGGGCTAGAAACACATCAGTATGAAGACATCGAAGCGGAGTGTGGCGCGTACATTCTCTGAGGCCGATCCCAGGAATATTGGCTTTCTCTCCCAAGACTACGCATGATCTTGGTATTTTCGCTATACGATATTAGTACGTTAACCACAATGTGGGGCCCAATGACTTGCCTAGGAATTGTCATGGGGTAATGTGCGTAGATTGAATTGCTTTTGAAATGATTGGGAAATGCTCGCAGAAACAGCTTGTACATCACGCTGTCGAGATTAGATGGTGCTCGTCAGCGATCTTTGGGAATGCGTACCATCCTTGATTCACTGATAGATCATATTGAACCTCACTGAAACCCCAATTTGTAAGGTTTTTCGGGTTATAATCTATCGTGTAAAATCTGTCACCTCTGACCAAGGCTACTGCATCCGAGAGTATGGCTCTAGAGATGGTGTAGCACGGAGCTATTCCAACACCTGGTACCATCGGAACTTTAGCACTTTCTGAGACCATGCCAGGATACATCTCCACATAATCAGGATGCTCATAGCTTACAGCGGTCAGCGTCTTCTCTAGTAGGTGAGTGATAGTCGACCTTACAGGTGTCTCAGCTGGTCCGCCACTGGAGGATCCTCGCAAATATCTTCAAAGGTCTCATGAGGCTTCAGATGAAAGAACTTTCGAAATTCGTTCAAAGACCCAAGATTCCATGCTCTTGACTGCTGCATGCCTAGAACGGTGATAGCTTTGAGGCATTTTGGTATGTTGTTTGGTCCGAATGCACCTACATATAGCTAATATCAGCCTCAAAGATTCGGCTATCAGTGGAATAGTGGAACTATTTACCCGCAGTATCTTCAATTGAGCTTGTCAAAATCTCTACCAGACCGTCATCGGGGAACTTCCCAGTTTCAGCGTCTCTTTCAAGATTCGCAAACGGACGTGATTGTGGATCTTTGGGCAGTGAACTGTATAATGCCGGAGTCAGTACTTTATGTTCGAAGCATCGATTTGACTCATGACACTCGTCGTTAGAGGAACATTTCCATGAGACTTGTGTTGCAACTCGCGATACGGTCAAGACGGGAGAGGATACAAAATGAAAATGCAGCGTACTGTTCCCATTTGCCAAGACCCTGAAGCAGCTCCTGAAGAGTAACGTCTTCAGCTTCCTTTCCAAATAGCTTTCTATACAGCTCCTGCGTCCATTGATCATCTTTATCGCTTATGCAAGAATGCCAGCGGTATGCAAGATTGAACTCTGCAGAGACCTGATTGCCCACACCGCTAGCGGTCGCATTTTTGGTATTACCCATATCTGCCCTTGGATCCAGAGTCCAGGTGGTATTGCTTCTGTTCAGATTGACGATTGTACGAAGGTAGTCCATCAACGTTATGTTGATGTAGAGTCCACATGTAATTAGTCTGCCCGTCTGAAAAAGATCATTGTCATATTTTGCCCATGACTTTTCCGTCAACTCGTGGCTAAGACCCTCGTTGGGCTTGTGGAAACGCCCATTCTCGTTCACAACAGCAAGCTGCTCGACAACATAGTTGTGGAAGCGGTTGAGCATGATGAGCAGGACGCCTACGGTCAAGTTTAGTATGTGCCATAGGATCATGATTGGTAGATATACCGCCTATATGATTTTATTGTCAGCATTTTCTCCCCACCGGTAGGATTCACTCGTGAGACAAAACACAGGTGTACATGCTCTTGAGACAGATCTCACGTCACCAAGTAAAGGTGGAAACGAGGGAAGACGTTGGAGAGCAAGTAGTACTTACATCCAGGAGGGAAACCGAGGAGCCTCTCTTCCGAGAAGCAATCTGCCTTCAACTTCCCATCTTTGAACGTACGAATCTGATCCTGGTCATCCTGCGTGTCTCCGTATAACGTTGAGAGGTCGAGGTACGACGAAGTCTGTGAGTTATTGAAATCTCGATGATCGGTTTGGAAGAGATCATGAATAATCAATGATGCCCAATAGAAGAACACGCTGGAGACTTTGTTGGGACTGCGTAAACCCCGGGCTCAGCAACATTTCCTTGAAGCGCAGCAGAGTAACGTGATAGGGTGTGATGAAGAAAAGACCAGAACATATCTGATGGGAATACACCCGTAACATGTCTCGCAACTCGATATACTACTTAGTATAGGAAATGGAATTTACTGTGGCTTGAATTCTTCCCGCGCCATGACACTGTCGAATATGAGACCTGGATCTGGCAAAGCTCCCGTAGAGATTGTATTTGGTGGAACAGATCGAGCGTAAGGAGTATTGGCAGCGCCCAGTTTTGGAAAAAGATAATTCTTGAAGCGGTCAGCAGCTATAGCGTTGTGACACATCTAACTCACGTTGTTCGATCCATCAGCCTGCCTGTAAGCAAATTTGTCTCCGAGATAACTCATAGGCGGATGTTGCAGTGAGTTCCATAGCTCGTCGATCTGAGCACTGGCGTGAGCAACACATTGAACATACAAGGGCAGGAGTCCGAGCATACTAAGGCATTGGTAAGGTCGACTCTCGTCTTTGATGTCGTTGGGAGGGCGGCGACAAGCTACAATCACGTCAATCTATGTAGTGCGCACAATGCAAGTGTCAGCCTACCTGAATAGTTTTCTCCATCAGGTACTTCTTGTCGTCTTGTAGAGCTCCCGTTGCCTTGTTTTTCATGACGTCCATTAACGTATGAACGTCCTTGAACCCTAAAGCTCTCATATCTGACATCAAGCCCGAAGGCTCTTTGTGGTCAAGATAAGTCCCATCTCCTGATTGCGTGGGTAGAGGTCTACGCGAAGCATGAATCAACTGAGCGAACTGGGCGAAAGATTGCTCGACCTCGCCCCTGCTACTCGAATGGTCGACTGTTTCTCCTCTTGTTTTTCTGGATGTGAAGCCGAATGTGCTTTGACGGTTGTCAAGACTCGGCTTCCCAGCTGAATTGCCATTTGCGCCGCTGCTGTTGGTGTTGGTGCCATTGGTATCACTTCCGTTAACGGTGCCGTTTGTCCCATTGGCACCGTTCACCTCGTCCCTTTTACTTTTGCCGAATTTGGCAGAGATTTTACGAAGCATTTTGAGAGCTGTGCCTAGCGAGCATAGAACAATTAGAGAAAGGAGACTGTGCACGCGACGGGAGAAATGGTCAACAGCGAAGTCATCGTAACTTCCTCGCCAACGCAGCCCATCAATACCGCTTGTTCATCGCACTTTCATTGGTTGTGTGATTATATGCTTTGATGCATGGCGTTCGGTATGACGATGCTATCTGTGAACACCGGGTTTCTCCTCACAGGGGTCTGCTCATGAAGCTGGTGTTTTTAGACTCATGATCTGCAAAGCGCATGGCCGAGCTACTACAAGTGGAATGATAAAGAGGAGAAGATGAAGGGGGAAAGACCAATAATCTGCCATTGTGAAGGTTCTGCATAGCATCAACCAAAGCATCTTGTCCGCTTGTCGCATAGCTTCAAGTCGAACAAGACCGAGGCTCCAGTTGAATATCAATGGACCATCCACTTCAATCAGCTTCGTCGTGTATGATTTGAATCAGATCACTGGTTCAGCATGTTTGGTCGGCGTCAATCTTCGAATGGTAGGAGCGAAGTGCATTAGTGGTATATTAGGTCATAGACCTATGCCACATACGCCAAATCAAGCATATTAAAGAGCTTTTGGTCTTTCTGGCTTGTCTTGTGCAGCTAGGTACAGATGGATCGAAAGTTGAGGCTTGCAAAGGAAAGTTCGGAGATGTTAGGCGTCGCTTTTGATTCACGGAATTTACAACACTAGCGCGCCTTGGCTACGGAAGCTATCGATCGAATCACGCTAATCCCCTTCCCTGCGGGAGGTCTCTGATATTTCCTCACTCCGTCCCCACTCCGTGGAGCAATCAAGTGCCTTTCAATGGCTAGACTGCTGCATCTTGACATCTTCGAGTCGAACAAGACGCGTCAAGACCTCCCTCAAGTTCGAAGTGCCGCACGGAGAGCTGCGGGAGCATAGAATCTCTGGACCTATCACTATCAGCTATTGTTCATATGCTCGAATCGTATTTGGATATCGACCTTCTACCATTCAGATCTCGATTGATATGCACTCCACTTGGATTGCATCAGACATCTCGTAGATCTGACGCGGCTCCCTTACTTCGCTTCTGCTCTGGTGACCTTCTGCGTTGACTGATCTGCGGCCAGCGTCCACACGATATGTGTAGCTTTTGGCTTTTGCTTCGGATCGTCATCGCGCCTTCTATCACTCTTACTATATGCCACTCTTAGGATTTTGATTCTATCATTTTTTGTCAATCTTGATGTATTTTCTTACGAACACGCTTCCTTTTCTGTGATGAAGGTTTCCATGACGATCTCAGTTCCCTGCAAACATGCCAGGCCCAGTTGAGAGTGTAAAACAGCATGTCCTTGGACTGCCAAATGGCATCCAGCCTCAGGGCCCCTATCGCCAAAGAAGCAGGGTAGCAGCATGATAGGTGGCAAGCGGTTTCCTGGCTGACCGACGCTTAGGTCATCCTTTGTTTCGATGGAACGGGGAACAAGTTCTCAGGTGAGGGTCCTGACGAACCCTGATGGGAGAAGATTATTGATGGCCATCAAGGTACCTCTGCCGATAGTAACATTCTGAAAATATATGGGATGCTGGATCATGATAATGGCGATAGTAATCCGTCCTCTGGATTACAGCTTAGCCCCTGCTGAACACGTCGCACAGAACATTATTATCAGGTACATTCTAGTCGAACGACATGCCACTGAGAAGCTTCTCTAAACCATGTCCTAGCCGGGGATTGGCACTTACGTCAACACGAGATCATTCTCCCATACGAGCAGGCTGGCTCGACTAAACTCCTGGTACCAGAAGGCCAAGGACTCCGCCATAGGCACGTCCTTTGATGTACATGTCATGGTATGATTGCCCCTGAAATCTGCACTTTGTCAAGTGGAAAATTGAATCCGCGTGAGTAGGGGGCGTACCAATTTCTAATGCAGTGCTATGATGATGACGATATCTTTATATTCGGCTTCAGTCGCGGGGCCTATGTAGCGCGTTTTCTTGCTGAGATGCTTGACCATGTGGGCCTTCTCAGCGCCGGAAATCAGGAAATGGCTCGGTTTGCATGGAAGGCTTTCGCTCAATGGCAGGAAAGGGAAGAGAACACCGCCGAAGAGAAGGAGAAGAAAAAGGAGCTACTTCGCTTCCTCAAGGCTTTTCGCAACACTTTCAGCCGTCCAGTCAGGCGGATAAGATTTTTGGGTCTCTTCGACACAGGTAATAGAACAGAATCAATGGACGTGACGATAGCCGCTAAGGGACTTATAGTGAACAGTGTACCAAGATTCGAAAGCGCTTGGATGAAACGCTCGAAGTTCCCTTATACCGCCCGCAGTTCGGCCAAAGTGATACGGCATGCTGTATCTATCGATGAACGGAGGGCGAAGTTTCGATCAGACCTCCTGTCCGAGACCAGAACATCCAAGCCCCATGAGCAATGTCTTCGACATCGAAGAGGACAGGAAACGGGCCCTAACGACAATTGGATGACGAGGGGCGAGAAACCGAATGCGCAGAATAGGGATCGTTTTCGAAGGAAGCATCGCACTTCCAATCTTCCTCGACAGCATTCCTCCGAAAGGAGTCGCCTTGATCCCCGTGGAAGCAACTCAGATCGGCTACGGAGCCCAAGCCCAGCCGTCTCGCGCGATCCCACGGCGGATGCTTGCTCGATCCGCTCAGGGACCTCAATGGCCTCCTTCCAGCCAACCGTTCATCTCGACGACGACGAAGCCGACAAAGACGAAGCGGCGGCCCAAGATATCGAAGAATTGTGGTTTCCCGGCTGCCACGCCGACTTGGGTGGAGGTTGGCCTCTAGATACGAAAGCTGGAGAAGAGTCGCCCTTGAGTCATGGTCCCCTGGTGTGGATGGTCCGTGAAGCTCAGCGTGCCGGCCTTGAGTTTGACGCCGAACAGATGCTCGAGTATAAATGCTGTGACCAGGACTACAATATTCCCTCCCTCGGCTTCACCACAAACCGTCAACCCCGATCAGACATGCCCAAAATCCGCGTTACCACCTCCCCCGGTGGGCAAGACTCACCGGAAACTGCTAGTAGCCCGCATGATGAGAAGCCCGAGCAACCTGCGTCATCCGAATTCCACAAACACCTCACCGATGCCTTCACCAAAGGCACCCTGCACGACTGTCTCCAATTCAACAACGGGCTCACCGTCGCCTCCGTCCTAAGCTGGAAAATAATGGAATACCTCCCCTTCCGACGCATGGACCTGCGCCCCGACGGCTCCTGGAAAGCCATCTCTCTCCCCCTGTTCGTATCATTTCCACCGCACTGTTGTTCCTTCCACACAGAAATCATCAGCTGACCCCGAACTCACACAAACATACAGACCCCTAGGCGAAACCCGCGACATACCCGAAAACGCCAAGATCCACCACTCGGCCATCCGGCGCATGGAAGCCATCGAGAGCTATCGGCCTGGTAATCTGATCGTCGGCGGGGGCGGGAGGGGGACGAGGAGGGGGCCGAAGGATGCGGGGATCGGGTCGTGGGAGGTTTTGAGAGAGGAGGGGGATCTGGTGGGGATGACGTATGTACGGAGGGGACCGAGTGCGGCGATGAGGAGGGATGGGGAGGACTTTGGAGGGTGTGAGAGGGGGGGATAGGAGTGGGAGAGAAACGAAGGGGGTAGATGGTTGATGGAATGTAGATGTTTAACCTATATACATGGATTAAAAGTAAGTAAAATATAACGTATAATCAGTAAATCGTCACCCTAGCAATCCCATCCCTACAACCAATCCCAGAAGTCCCAAAACTCCATTCATCAACAGCGTCCCACACTCCACCTTCCCACCCGCCCCAAGTGCCGGGCCCGAATTCACCTTCCCAGACACCTTCGCAGACCTCGGATCCCCACTCCCCTTCAAAAGCGCACCACTCGAAGCAGCAGCCCCACTCCCAAACGCCGACGCGATCATTCCTCCAATAACAGCCGGCTCAGACGACGCTTGATACGCAACAGTAACCGTACCACTAATCGCACTCGTAGCCTCTGTCACAACCGATACGCTCGCTCCGGTATATGTCACGACTCTCCCGTCGCTCTGGAACGTAGCGCCGGATGTGAGTGTTATGGCTGTGTTGGCGGTCGTGAAGACGATGCTGGGTATTGAGAGCGGGAGAGCTGTGCCTGTGAATGTGACTCTGGGGGGTGCGGGGAAGGCGTGGGTTGTGCCGTCTAGAATTACTTCGTTGTTGCTGCCGGCTGAGATTACGGTGCCGGAGATTGTTGCTACGCTGCCTTGGGGGATTGTTTGACTGCCTATTACTAAGGCGCCGCCGGAAGCTTTTTGGATGGGGTAGCCGGCGATCGAGAGTGGGGTTGACAAGTCGAAAGATAGGGTGTTGGGCGGTATTGAGTGAGTGGAGGCGTCGATAACGAGCGCACTGGCTCCTACGGAGACGACGTGTCCTGCTATCGTGGCCTGGCTTCCTTGCGTGATTGTCATGCTGCCGACGATGAAGGCGCCATCTGAGGCTTTCTGCACGGATTGTCCGGCTATCAGTAATGGGGTAGGCGATTCTGTTGCTGGGGGCGAGAGCGCATGTGTGGTTCCATCGACGACGAAGTTGCCCGCACCAACGGAAACCACGGCTCCGGCAACGGTGGCTTGGGTACCTGGCGTGAGTGTTTGGCTGGCGATGATCAAGCCGCCGTTTGGAAGTATTTGTGCAGCTTTTCCGTTGACTATGATGGGAGTGGCTGTTGGAGTCGGTACTGGTAGGTATGCGTGAGTGATACCGTCGACTACCACGTTGTTATTATCAACAGAGACCACGGCACCAGATACGGTAGCTTGACTCCCGGGAGCCAATGTTTGGCCTGCTATCAGTAAGCCGCCGTCCGAAAGTATTTGGGCAGTCTTCCCATTGACTATGAGTGGAGTCTCTGTTCTGGACGGTAAAGCGTGAGTAACACCGTCAACTATCACATTACCATTATCATTAGCGACAACGGCACCAGATACGGTAGCTTGACTCCCAGGGGCCAATGTTTGGCCTGCAATGAGTAAGCCGCCGTCTGAAAGTCTCTGTGCAGTCTTCCCGTTGACTATGAGCGGAGTCTCTGTTTTGGATGGTAAAGCGTGAGTAACACGGTCGACAATCATATTACTATTATCCACAGAAACCACGGCACCAGACATGGTAGCTTGACTCCCGGGGGCCAATGTTTGATCTGCTATTAGCAAGCCGCCGTCCGAAAGCGCCTCTGCGGTTTTCCCGTTGACTATGAGAGGAGTCGCTGTATTGGGCGGCTTAGGTAGGTATGCGTGAGTAGTACCGTCAACGATCACGTGACTACTATCGACAGATATGACGGCGCCAGATACAGTAGCTTGACTGCCTGGGGGCAATGTTTGGCCTGCTACGAGCAAGGCGCCGTCAGACGCTTTGTGGACCGTCTTTCCATCGATCACAAGTGGAGCGGGTGCACCGGGTCCTCCAGTGGCAGTATCGCTATTTCCAATGCCATTGGCGTTGCCACCTTTGGTAGGCCCAGAACCATCGACGTTGACACCTCCGTTGGGAGCACCCGCACCCGCCAGATAACCATTTGCCTTCGATTGATATGGAGCAGTCGATGGTTGGGCATTTGCGAGATTTGGTGCAGCGTAGACCACGTCGTTAGAGCTGCCCCCTACTAAAGCTCCACTCCCAGCATTTCCAGCAATCCCAGATTTCCCAACATTTGGAACGGCGGACTCCTGGCTTCCTGTAATGATTACTGGGGAATAAGGTTGTGCGCCACCTGGATTAGATGGGCTATTGGAGTTGGCTTCTCCAAGGACTCCGTTCGCAGGATTCGCAACATTCCCGGTTTTTCCAGTATCTGGAATGGCGGGCGTTTGGCTTCCTGGTATAGGAACCGGGGCGGATTTTGCACCTGCTGGAATCGACGGGCTGTTAGAGTTGGCATCTCCGAGGACTCCGTTCGCAGGATTCACAACATTCCCAGATTTTCCAGTTTCTGGGATGGCGGACGTTTGGCTTCCTGGTATAGGTGACGGGGGATAACCTTGTACGCTAGCTGGGATGAATGGGCTATTAGGACTGGCTTCTACTAAGGCTCCATTTTTAGGGTCGACCAGAACCGGACTTGGACCATTCTGTGGTCTCGCAATGCTTTGGGCAGGAGCTGGCGCAGGTCCAACACTTCCTACAGTGATCGAGGACTCTGCATTGCCCCCTTTAGCAGCCCCGTCGCCAGGTTTGACCAATGGGGGTACAGCTGCAGGTGCTGATGCTGGTACACTCTGGCTGCCTGGCGCCATTTTCGGCGCAGCATCTGGTACCGGAGCAACCTGTTGAACTGAGCTGACGGAGGAGCCCGGAGCTGGGACCGGTACAGCAAGCGCACTGTTATCGCCTGACTTTACCGCCGGGACATCAGGGTTCACCTGCGGCTGCACGGATTTCGCTGGTGGAGTGCTCTGTAAGACTTGGTGCAGCTGAGACATTTGGTCTGGAGACAGGTTCCCAGGATCAGGGACTCCAGGACTGCTCTGTCGTGCGCTGGCGGGAGCCACTTGTGCTGCGTTCGCTGGCGTATTAGGGTTTGCGGGCAGCGCTGGAGGAGGTTGTGGAGGACTTGGTGGAGGTTGTGGAAGACTTGGTGAACCAGCAACCTGAGCAGGGGTATTAGGGCTTGCGGGAAGCGCTTGAGGAGGTTGTGGAGGACTTGGTGGACCTGCAACTGGAGCAGGTGCATTTGGGCTTGCGGGAGGAACTTGAGGAGGTTGTGGAGGACTTGGTGGACCTGCGACTGGAGCAGGTGCATTTGGGCTTGCGGGAGGAACTTGAGGAGGTTGTGGAGGACTTGGTGGACCTGCGACTGGAGCAGGTGCATTTGGGCTTGCGGGAGGAACTTGAGGAGGTTGTGGAAGACTTGGTGGATCAGCAACCTGAGCAGGGGCATTAGGGTTTGCGGGAGGAACTTGAGGAGGTTGTGGAGGAGTTGGTGGACCAGCAACCTTTGGGCTTGCGGGAAGAACTTGAGGAGGTTGTGGAGGACTTGTAGGGACAGCGTTTGGAGCAGGGGCTGCTGCTTTTTGTGATGGATCCAGCGGCGAACCGGCCCCTGTAGCCGTCGGAGCCGGAGTCACTGGAGCCGGGGTTGCCTGAGCAGCTGGATGCTCTGACATGGCAGCATCTCCAGCAGCCATTGCGGTCGGCTGCGAGGGCGCTTGAGGGGCCATCCCTCCACTAGCCTTTTTGAGGAACCTTGGAGGGTCGAATGCTCCGTAGAAAAGAGGCTCACAATTGGCCCAAGCAGGATCAACGCTAGTCAATTCTGCGGGTAGTGAAAGCCGGGGATTCGCGTATGGAGGACAACCCGGTTTATACATCGTGGTTGTCGTGATAGGGTTGTAATAGAGGTCCGCGAAGTCTATGGTGTGAAACCCGCCCGCCACCACATACTCGTTACAATTGGGTCCTGGGATCTCGAGTGTCCCAAACGCCAGGAATCTGGATGAATATCCAATAGTTTTTGCTTCGAAGGAAGGCCCGGTAGTATCCAGGTTGGAGGAGTCACACGTCACCGTTGCTCTTAGTGAGCTGTACACCACTGTTTCATGTCAGATCAGCATCTGGGAGAACAAGACACGCAATATCAGCAAGGCTTGGGCCTTGAAGACGCTCACGATAACCTTGGACGAACGTCCAGCACAGATTGAAGGGATTTTGGAAAGTACCAACCATAGACTGAAGGGGACGTGAAGGTAAATCCATTCTCGACAAGCGTGTACGGTTCATTAAACGTCGCGGTCGCGTTCGACTGATTTCTGGCCACATCAGGCTGCCAGTAGACGAGCTGCACGCCACCAGGAGCTTCGATGCCGCATTTCCCACAATTCCCAAACGCCCCAGGGAGCGAAGTTGATGCATTGGAATACCGGGGAGCCTGTAGACTTGGCACCAATGGTCCTATCACGTTTCACGTCAGTCCAGAAACCCATCTCTGCCTGGCATTGTTTCAATCCAGAGCAATGGGGGTTCGTAACCAGAAGCTATATCCTCGAAGGGGAAAGGAGAATGCTTACCGGCATCGGCATTGCACACCAATGTGCATGAAAGCAGCACCAGCCGCGAGGCAGTTCGGAAAGTCCACATGAAAGAATGGAGACAGACACCGCCACCATTCAAATGTACACTGTCATAAGGTGAAATGAAGTATTGAGTATAGGAAGCTGAAAATATTAGAGAAAGTCTGCAGAGGCGATCAGGCCCGCTGCAATTTTAAGACTGGGTACGAAAGGTTCAATCATTCCCAAGATATGTCAAATCCTGAGCGTACTATACTACCCTCAACATGCAGACCGTGTAGAATACCGTCGAGGAACCTTTGAACCGGTAGAAGGCTATAAACGAATGTGCGCACCAGGCGTATGATTGAGAAGTAAGGAACGTGGTGTACTCTCGATGTCTAGAGATGTTCGGTAAACATGACAAGTATGGTGAGACGAACTTTGCGGTCGTCAGGCAGGATCAGGAATATTCTAGCCTGTGTCGCTAAAGTCTGATTATTGTGCCACCAGTACGGAGGACGGATCAGTAAGGTAAGGTAGCTCGGTAGGTAGCTTACGGATTACTCCGTAGGTGAATCGCTTGCACATTCGTTAGCTTTCGTCACGCAATGGAGAAAGGAAATTGCAGCGCTACTTTCACGCTAAGTGGCTTTTAAGGTTGCCGCCATACTAGTAAAGATACTAGTAAAGATACGTACTCACGTGGTTGACCCGGGTAATCTCGACACTAGAGCGAAATGGGCCCTCCACCAGAATCTGTCAATCCTCCTGATGATCCCTCAAGACCAGGAAACTCCATCAGAGATTATGGATGGAAGGTGTGGTGCCATGCGACTGATCTAAGAAACCTAATTAGCTTGCATGGCCGACTCTTTTCCTGTCAATAACACGATGTAGTTCTAGGGTTCCCGAACGATCTTTGCCCTCGCATGGTACGGAGGTACTCGAAGATATCTCAGCCGCACTCCTGCAGAATAGGATCCATCAGCCAGTTTCAGGATGTTCAGGGCGAAACAGTGTCTGACTTGCTGGTCATCATGAACTCATCATGAACATGATATGATTTGACAAAATTCCGAGAGGCTAGCGACAGAGAAGAATAGACATGGCGCAGACGCTTGCCTATTATCAATATCACCTGCTGTGTTAGTAGCGTCGCAGTGTTTCAATACGCACGGACCAAGGCTGAACGTCCAAGGTACCTAAAGGCTACCTAAAGTACCGTACCATTGCACATCATCAGGGGAGATGCAGGAACGCGCAATGGCCCAAGTTTGCTTGGAGCGCCTTTCCGGGGCTGGACGGTGGCTTGCCAAGACCACCAATCCTGTCCGGGTAGACTGCCCAGCCAATCGATTGACCTGCACTCCTCACACAAGGAAAACCTGGTTGAGAAAGTACCTAAGTCGTCGCCAAGATGCAATTAAATTACCTCCTCTGGAATTTCTGGTCTGTAAGATTGGTCTGTCAGATTGGTCTTTGCTGTCCATCTTCGGATCCGTTCCATTCAGAGTAGACAGCACCAGAAGACTGTTGAAGAGAATGCGAAACGGCCATCTCGGTGGGCTGAAGGGCTGCTGCAGGGAGTAATTTGGTTGTGGGTAGTCCTACGGTGAGAGCTGAGACCTGAGACGCCGGCAGATCTCCTCAGAGTGCCAGGTCAATCTTCAGTCGCACAAGGAAGCCTCATCGGACATCTTTTTTCCTCTCCAAGGACCGGCCTAGTCTCTTAGTCGTCAAGGTCCGAGTGTTTGCTTGGCGCGACGGTGACTGCTAGGTTGGCCGAATCCAGTGTCCCAAGACTCTCCCTTTACTCCGTACAGCATGATCTTTGTCCTTCTTCGTACTGTCGTCTTTCGCATCCGTAACGACGTCAGTCATGGCTTCCGTCACTTGCCCTCTTTTGGCATGCAGCTCGTTCTCTGCTTCCTTCCTTCCTATCTTTAGCCTTGCCTTAGCTTCCTACCCATGTCCATCATATCTTGCTCTTTCGGCTTTAGCTGTTGCTCTTCTTTCTCCCTCCCTGTCTTTAACATTGCATTTCCTTTCCTCAATTCTCTAATTGGCTCCCTTTCATAGCCATTTCCGCGGACCCTTTCGTTCCCTTCGATTTCTCCCTCGTAGCCTTCTCTGCCGCGATTTCTCGAGTGATTTGATCCATTGCCTCCTTTTGGGCTTTGTCTCGCTCAAGCTCTTTCTTGCCTCGGACAACTTTCCGTCTCTCGTCCTCCCTTTGCTGTGCCTCGGCCATTGATCCACGCCGTATGATAACCAATGCCTGCTCTTCAATGCCTACATTGATCGTTAGAGAACCCGCCTCCTCTTTCTTTGCCGCATGGAAGTACGCTGCGCACCCCTTGAGTCATCATTGAGCTACTGACTGGAGTCATGGACGATTCCCTTGGAGCAGAAAACGGCCCGTTAGAAGTGGCTGCTCCCTCGGCACAATTAACAATGACAAACGTGTAAGCAAACCATGACTCAATACAAGGGACTGCTCCTCAAGACAGAAACCACATCAAGAATGTATTGGCCGTACAGTGGTTAGCAAGGCTGACGAGGGCATATCTCCAAAGATAGTTTTGCAATCCTTAGGGAAATCACTTTGGAATGTGCCTTACAGTGGAACTCTCGTGCCATCGCCCCCAATTTCCATTGCTCTCTCCTAGAAGAATTTTTTCACAGAATTCCCAAGTCACGGGCGTTGGATCGCCGAACTTTATCTGAATCAATCAGCATTCCAGCATATATTTAGTTTCGGTGACAGGTTTAGTGCTCGGTACAGTTTCTTGTATACGTTTGGCGCTCCTTGAATGGTCAGACCGTGGAGGGTGAGCACGCCGAAATTAACATTTTCACGGCTTCAGGAATCTGAGGTTTGCGCTGTTCGAGTCGTGGACGTAAGGCTTGTGGACTGTGAACCTCTTTTTGCGTAGTCCGAGATGAACAATTTGTACGGAGTACTGTTGGGTGCATTGAGGCGTCATGGTCGACTAATGAATTTTCTCCATGCTTTCTCCAACCGCAGCTCCGTCATCCCCGTCAAGGAGCTCAAGAGCTTCTTCAATCCTGCCAATGCCCTCCTACATAGCTCCAACACCCTCCCAGCAAATCCAGCTGCGTCGCGAACGATGAACGATTGGACACCAAGCTTTTGACCTCATCGCGACCACGAAAGCTCCACGCGAATTTGGCAATGGCGCTCATTTTATTATTGTGCTTTCAAGAAGCCTCTGCATCCTCCAATGCTTGATTACATCTTCAGAGGTGGAATAGCCAAAGCTACCCACTGAATCACTGCCCGCATTTTGACACTCAGTTCGCTATCTGGTCAAATTCACCTCCGGCGTTCTGGCATCATCGCAAAATTTTATGAGCGAATCTGGCAACAGCGTAAGCTTCACCTGCAGATATTGGAGTGGCTGCGCGGCTACTCGGTCGATGTCAAACAAATTCAACTCTTAGAGGTGAGAAGCAGATGCCTTCACGATGGAAGGAGGAAGTGGCTGTCGGACACCAGGTCCATGAGTAAGGCACTGCTGGTTTATAATCTAGGAGATTGCAAATTGGTAAGTAGATTGTGGCTCAGCCCCCTTGTGATGCCTGCACTAGAACACTTAGAAATCGAGTTAAACATGTTGGACTCGAGTTGGATCCCGAGGTGATTGGTCCATCGATCACTTACGGAAGAGATAGACTTGTGCTACATATTCTTATCTTATCTACCTTAAGATATCTCACCAGGCCGTTCGCCGGCGCCAAGATTCTTGACCCACAAACTAAGTAAAGTGGTAAAGTACCTGAACCCAACGGCCAATGCCAGATTAATTTCAACCCCTTTGATCATGGAAGCGTTACCAGCCTACGACTCATGCACATCAATGCTGTGGAGTCATGGTATTAAGAGGGGTGCTTCAAGCCTGGAGCCTCCCGATGCAAAGAGAGCCCGGTGCTACGATAATGAAAGTGATAGTGGTATGTTTGAAAATCCTCTTCTAATACTAGACTAACAGACTGTCCAGATTTCGATACTTCTGACTTTGATCAATCAGACGATTCGAATTATGTGAGACGAGAAATTGAAGCCAAGAGCAGTACCGCTACGCCTTTGACACCAATCTCTCCCAAACCCTTAAATCGGCATCCCTCAGATCTCAACAAGAACCACCAGTGTTCATTTGATGGTTGCAAGAAGTCTTTCAATCGCCCAGCCAAACTAGCTCAGCATATTCGCTCGCATACAAACACTCGGCCATTCGTTTGTCCGCACATACCTTGCACCAAAAATTTCCTTCGCGAATCACACCTAAAGCATCACGTCAAATCGGCGCACTCTGGGATACGTGACTTCATCTGCGAATGGGAAGGTTGTGGTAAAACATTCATTACAGCCACGCGGCTAAGGAGACATCATGCTGCGCACGAAGGCAGGGAGAAGTTCAGGTGCCCGATCGTGGGCTGCGGACAGACGTTTCGAAAGCACGGAACATTGCAGAGGCATATTATCACCCTTCACGAAGGGAGAGATCCATTCATATGCGCAGAATTAAATGATGATGGTCAGGCGTGTGATGCAGGGTTCAACACCCAAAGAAAACTGAAGTCTCATGTTGGCAGGGTCCATAAAACAAGGACGTTTGTCTGTACGATATGCTCCCTCGAGAATGACGGCACCAACGCGAGTAAAGTTGAAGACGGATCAGAGCTGATATTCCCAAGCCATGCAGCACTACAAGCGCACATGAACAGCGAGCATCCTCCCACATGCACGGAATGTGGACTAGAATGCACTTCTCAAAGCGCATTGAAAAGCCACACAGAAGTCATTCATGGAAATCTCAGCATTGATGAGCGGAGATCTCACTTTTGCCCGGAGCCAGACTGTGGACAAGGATTCACTAAGATGGGAAACCTTAATGCCCATATTCAGATATGCCACGTTGGAAAGCGCTTCATCTGCGGCGTTGTTGATCCGAAGACTATGAATACTGTAGGGGATTGGGATGGATCTAATGCTTGCGGAGAACCATCGACATCGAAGAGGAACCTGGAAAGACACATTCGCCACGTCCATCTGGGCATCGAGTCCTCGGAAAAAAGTAAGAGAAAGAAGAAGCGTGGTGCGGCCGAAGGACTCGAAGAACTACCACGAAGGAATGAGGTGTCTGTTCTTACACGGCTCACTGGCTCTGGCTACAGTACAGAAAGCGGCAGGTATATTCCCTGCCTGATTCAGGGATGTGATCACCGCTTCATGAGAGACTACGATCTGGAAATCCATCTACGGTCCCGGCATGGCTTGACTGATATTGAGATGCACGGGATTTCAGCAATGAGGCACTCCCATAGCCAGCCAATGCTGGAGAGACTACCTAATGATATTGAGATGGAAATTTATGACAACTCGGGTGAGGCCGTGACTCATAGTGGTGGGGACTCCTGGCCTGGTGGAGGATCGGATGCAGAGTATCGTGATTACGAATGGCTGCATGATGTGGAGGAAATGCAGTGTCCGGTAGTGGGAAGCCGAATCGATGTGGAAATGGTCGATCCTAGCCTTAGATAGGTGTACAGGCGACACTCACGACTATTAGCTAGAGTGTTGAACAACGTCAAAAACAGCTCCGAAGCTTCATTGAATTGAATTGCATTGCAGCCTATCATCTTGCTCATGCTGAAACTGTGAAATTAACAATTCGTGAATAATATATCAAAGATTTCACTGTCCATTCCAGATATATCCTTGACCTCGCGTGACAGCACGCTTGAAGCACAACAACACACTTTCGGGCTCGCACCTATGTCTATCAAGCTTTTCTCACCCATCCAATGACAACCCAGCTGATTATCGATATGACCTGCTCTCAAAGCAGACAATACCACCCACCTACAACAGTATGACTCGATAGCACATTGCCAAAGGCCGCTCATCAATCTACAAATGAGACAAATATATCTCCTAAAGACCACAGCCTCTTTGGTGGGAGCACTGCTGGGGGCTTCAGCCCGGGGTTCTTGAGACGCCGTGCTGGACGATGGAAGTACAGGTACAAGTCGAAGTCTCTACAAACGTTATTGTTCACGAATTACGTGCTGACTTCCTCCATGTGCTATATAGGTACAGAATGCCATCGAGTGTGCCTTCGATCCCCGTGCGGACCAGAGTCTCAAACACCAAGCGTTCGACTTCCTTGGCCAGCTGCGCTCTGACCCGCAGGGCTGGCAAATTTGTTTCTCTCTGGCTGTGCGAGAGCCTAACGCTCCAGAGGTAGTACGCCATGTCTCTTTGGATATTGTCAACAATTCGATCAAGACCGGACAGCTTGGTGGCCAAGATCTGGCCTTTATAAAGGACAATCTACTTACATACATACGGAATGTGTACAGTACCGCTGGGAATCGGCTTGTCCAGCCTGATCCCCTATCTATACAGAATAAGATCACCCAGACAGTCACGAACCTTTTCACAGTCTTATACGAGACGCAATGGACCTCGTTTTTCCATGACATATTGGCTTTGACGACGACTACCGGTAATACCGCAAAAGATCATGGCCCAGGTGTCCTAATATATCTTCGTATCCTTATATCTGTGCACGACGAGATTGCAGACATTCTCATGCCTAGGTCGCCTGAGGAGCAGAGGAGGGACAACAAGTTGAAGGATCTGGTCAGGCAGCGAGATACTATGCTAATAGCGTCCTCATGGCACGAGATTCTTGGACTCTGGAAAACGAAAGATGATACTATTGTCAGATTATGTCTTACAACCATCGGAAAATGGGTTTCTTGGACGGATATCGCTTTAGCTGTCAATGATCCCTTGCTGCATCTGCTCTTCGATTACCTTAATCCTCAGCAAACATCCGGGGCCAAGGGCGAAGTTGACGAGAGAAAGAACGCTGCAATTGAGACCTTCATCGACATTCTGGCCAAGAAAATGACCGCTGTTGACAAACTCGAGCTGATCGAGGTTCTCAAGATCCATGAGGCCATCTCGCAGCTTACCGCAAGCCCAGAATTGTCCGAGATGCGTGTCACCGCGAACTATGACACAGATTTGGCCGAATCTGTTGCTAAATTAGTCAACAATACTGTGACGGACATCGTGAGAGCCTTAGATGGCGCACTCGAAAAGGATCTGGTCTCGCAGCGCGGAATACCTCTGCTTAAGAGCTTCATGCAGCATATTTTACGCTTTCTTTCTGACGAATATGATGAAATTTGTTCCACTGTTATCCCGTGCCTAACGGACCTCCTTACGCTGTTGCGTAAAAAAGCCACATTCAGTAGCACGTTGGGTGTGGAGATATTGCCTACACTACCGTTCATCCTCGATGTTATCATTGCGAAATTGAAATATGACGAGACATCGTTCTGGGGTCATGAAGATACTCAAACCGACGAGGCCGAGTTCCAAGAGCTTCGCAAACGGCTGCACAATCTACAGAAAGCAGTAGCTGCTGTGGACGAAGCAATGTACGTAGAAAAGATCAAAAGCCTTGTGGCGTCGACCTTCGACAAATTCCAGGCCCAAAATGGTCAACTTGATTGGAGGGAGCTTGAATTGGCATTGCATGAGATGGAGTTGTTCGGAGAATCAGCTTTCAAGCATGGTGGATTATATAGCAAAACGAAGCCAGTGACGCCGGCCGCAGAGCAACTAATTGGGATGATGGTCAAGCTTGTTCAGACTGGTACTATACACCAATATACGATGTATGACTGCCAACTAATTGGAATCAGATATTGCTTCCTTCTCACATCCTGCCGTCCAGCTGCAATACATGGTGATCTGTGAACGATATTATTCGTTTTTTGAGTCGAACACCCAGTACATCGTTCCAGTACTTGAGAACTTCATACGCTTCGTGCACCACGATCATCTCAAGGTTAGGATGCGGTCCTGGTACCTTTTTCACAGGTTCGTAAAGCATGTACGTCAACATGTTGGAGATATTGCGCAGACTATGATACAATCCTTGAGCGACCTGCTTCCGATCAATGCCGAGTTGAGTGAAGAATCCTCAGAAAATGACAATGAAGACATCTCGTCAAGTGAAAACGACCAGACCGCCAACGCGCGATTCAACAGCCAACTGTACCTGTACGAGACTGTTGGCTGCATCTGCTCGGCGCGCTCCATTGCTTCCGAGAATCAGGTCCTGCTTATCAGCTCGGTCATGAATCCACTGTTCACGGATTTGGAAGCCCACCTTGGGCGAGCCAAATCTGGTGACAAACAAGCTGTCATGCAAGTTCACCATCTGATCATGGCCTTGGGCACTCTTGCTCGGGGATACGCGGATGGGTCGCCTGCCCACAATCTAGCCATCGCCTCACCACCGCCAGCAGTCATATCAAATGAATTCGCACGCGCGGCAGAAGCTGTACTTACTGCTTTGGAAGGACTGAAAATTCTGTTTGAGGTCAGAGAGGCAGCGAGATTCGCGTTCAATCGATTGATTACTGTCGTTGGCAATCGAATGCTGCCTCAACTTCCCCAATGGATTGATGGACTGCTGTCTGAAAGTTCAGCGAAAGATGAGATGGCCATGTTTATGAAGCTCCTGGATCAAGTAGTGTTTGGCTTCAAATCCGAAATATACAACATCCTAAACACTCTGCTCACCCCTTTCCTCCAGCGAGTGTTTGCCGGTATAGCAGAGCCAGTCGTTGGTACCGATGATGAGATACAGCTAACGGAGTTGAAACGGGAGTATCTTGGATTCCTGCTGGTTGTCTTGAACAATGGACTTGAGTCTGTCCTTGTCAGTGAAAGTAAGTAGACACACCTGGCAAATGCAAGAACGCTAACCCTAGTAGCCAATCAACCCATATACACCACCGTCATTTCCACCATCGAGCATTTTGCCAAGGATATCACAGACTTTCAGACGGCGAAGTTGGCATTTTCCGTTCTTGCTCGTATGGTCTTGACGTGGGGTGGCTCGGGCACTCAAGCAACGAACGGAGACATTTCGGGTCAAAGCTTGCAGCCAAAGCTACCTGGCTTCAACCAATTCATGATGACCACATTTTCTCCGTTGTGCTGGGCGGTCCCGAGTAATCCCAACTTCGACCCAAAGGACGCGCAGGGCAAGCAGGTGCTTGGCGAGGCTGCAGCGCTACAGAAGGCCATCTACACCAAGACGGGACAAGAATACCTGACGTACCTCAAAGACGTTGAATTGAGCGGGATGGGAATGAATAGTGCAACTACCAACGAATATCTGAGTGCACTGTCTCAGTCCGATACCAAAGCCTTTCAGCAATTTTTCAAGGTAACTCTGTTTCGCCAACTTCCCTGTACAAACGTACTGATTTGGCATCAGGATCTTGTGCAAAGGACCAGGTAGCATAGCTTTTAGCATTAGATGAGATGTGGATTTAGCGATGCATTGCAGGCGCCTCAACGGAAAAGGGATACCAGGCAGCATGTATTTAGTGTCACTACTGATGGAATACTTTATATTTCCACTCACCTCAAGGTCACTCGTAAGACATCCATTCTCACGGATCGATTTATAATACCATCTTCTATCATATGCTACGCATGAGATTCATAGAGCGTAGACTCATGTTTTGCCAATCTTTCAAATTTAACACTTCGGCAATACGATGTACAGTTTGCCGTTCGCGACAAGCCCATATGCCCTCAACAAACTTATCGGCAAAATCTGAACATCTGAACAACCGCAAACCATGCCGAAAACAGTCCCCCCACCACCCACAGCCTCCCCCCTCCCCGAAGACCCAGACGACTACATGTCCATGACCATCCCCGAGCCCCCCCACTCCCACCACCCC
>JAABUN010001586.1_pt1 | contig 48551 bp, 44 predicted proteins | sample 5559311 | NCBI WGS metagenome assembly JAABUN01 (sample SAMN10711877, study PRJNA513370) | rock metagenome | isolation source: Antarctica rocks | place: Antarctica: Victoria Land, Siegfried Peak sud
TCTGTCGGATTCTGTGGTTTTAAGGGCGTCCATAAAGGTTTGGGCGCGGTCGCTGGCGGTGGTTTTCACAAGTTTCTCCTAAAGTTAGATGATAAATAACTGGGTAGCGGTTTCGAGTAACGCCTGCACCGCTCAGCCCTGCAACAACGATTGTGCGCCGTCGATCCAGATTTCGGTGCCGGTGATGTGGCTCGACATATCGGACGCCAAAAAGAGCACGAGCTGCGCGACCTGCTCGGACGTGCCGGGTTTTCCGCCAGTCAGCGGCACCATCCCGTCCGGAAACGTGACCGCGACGCCGACGCCTTCATTCGCCTGCTCGGTGTTGTCGTCGATTTCCGTGTCGATTGCGCCCGGACAGATGACATTAACCCTGATTTTCTGCGGTGCAAGTTCGAGCGCCAGCATCTTGGTCAGCGCGACCTGCGCCGCTTTGGTGCTCGCGTACGCCGACGCGCCCGAATTCGAGAACATCCGCGTTCCGTTGACCGACGACGTCACGACGACCGAACCGCCCCGCTTTTTAAGATGAGGTACGGCGTGTTTGATCGTTAAAAAGGTTCCGGTCAGGTTGATATCGACCGTTTTGCGGAAGTCGTCGGCGCTCAAGTCTTCGATTCCGGCCCAGGTTCCGTTGACCCCGGCGTTGGCGAAGACGATATCGAGCCCGCCGTAACGCGAGACCGTCTCGTCTATCGCGGCTTTTAACGTCTGTTCGTCGCTGACGTCGGCCTCGAGCGCGGTCGCCTCACCGCCCGCCCCTTCAATCTCACCGACGACCTCTTCCAACTCGTCTTTGGTACGGCTGATGAGCGTGACTTTCGCGCCCTCTTTGGCGAGCAGCTTGCCCGCAGCAGCTCCGATTCCCGAACCGCCCCCGGTGATAAAGGCAACTTTACCCTCTAGCATTAAGACCTCCTGACTACACTCTAAAAAGCTTTACACGCTCCGATTGAAGGGCGTCTCACAGGTTGCCGTCAACGCGGCTCGTTGCGGGTTTCGGCGCGGCGCGCTTCGTCTTCCAGAGGGATGCTCCAGTACGCCCGAAACGCGTTCCGGGTAAGTAAAAGTCCCCGCAGCCACCCCGCGAAATAGCGCAGCAAAAAGCCGAAAGTCGTCAGTCGGCGGTACTGCGCCACGTGACACGCTTCGTGAGCGAGTGTGCGCGCAGGGTCACGCGTCAGCACGCTCTCGGTGACGAGCACGGTCTCGCCCCACGTCTGCGCCGCCGCGCGAAATCCGACCGCCGGAAGCCCGGACACCACGAAAAGATGTGCGTCCAGACGTCGGCCCCGCAACGCGCGCGCCAGCAGCGCGCCCCACAACGTCGCTAGAAAGGGTCGCCGGGTAAGGCGCTCTAGAAGGGTGGCGAGAACGAGCAAAAGACAGACCCACACGCCCCCAAGCTTACGCCGCAGAGGGTGGTTTGGGAGCGCATCAGGCTGGAGGTTAGACGAAAAATCGGTCGGGCGGAGGGGCTGCGTGGTCGTGTTCGTGAGTCCGGTTTACAACTTGCATAATCCTTTGCTGCGTCAGGCTTTTGGGTGAACTCTCTCGAGCCGGGATACTGAGACTGCACTTTGGAGATGGACTCGAGCGACCTTTGGGCGCATTTTGTCAGACTGCGTTTGAAGGGCTTGCAATTCCCGAACGTCGATTTCTTGCAGTTCGGCTTTAGGCCGCGCTGAGCCGCAACGTGAGAAGAGTTCCGCCCACACGACTTCGCCTATACTGTCCCCATGCCCCGCCCCCGTATCCTGCTCGACTGCGACCCCGGTCACGACGACGCGCTCGCCCTCCTTTTAGCAGCCAGGCACAGCGACCTGCTCGGCGTTACTACCGTAAGCGGGAACGCACCGCTGTCGGCGACGACGCGAAACGCCCTGCTGACGTTGCAGCTCGCGGGGCTCGACGTACCCGTCCACGCCGGGGCGTCGCGCCCGCTCGTCGCGGAGGCCAAACACGCTCCCGACATCCACGGTGAATCGGGTTTGGGTGGGCCGGTGCTGCCCGAGCTGACGCGGACGGCGGCGGGCTCGGACGCGGTGCGTTTTATCATCGACACGGTGCGGGGAACGGAAAACGTCTGGCTCGTCGCGGTCGGGCCGCTGACCAACGTCGCGCTGGCGCTGCGAGAAGCGCCGGATATCGCGGAGCGGCTCGCAGGCGTGTCTATCATGGGCGGCAGCGCCGGGTTCGGCAACCGCACCGCGACCGCTGAATTTAATATCTGGGCCGACCCCGAGGCGGCGCAGATGGTGTTCTCGAGCGGCGTCAAACTTATCATGTGCGGCCTTAACGTCACGCATCAGTTTATGGTTCTCGAGGACGACGTAACGAGAATTCGCGCGCTAGGCAACCCGGTGGCAACCTTCGCCGCCGACCTGCTGAACTTTTACGCTCGAGCCTACGCCGACGCCTTTTTCGGTCGCGCCGAAGGGCCACTACACGACCCCTGCGCGGTGCTGGCGCTGACGCACCCGAAGCTTCTAAAGACAAAAGCGCGTCACGTCACGGTCGAGCTGCGCGGCGAGCACACGCGCGGGATGACGGTCGTCGATGAACGCGCGGCCGGAGTCGGGGCTGAGGCGAATGTTCAGGTCGCCTATGAGATCGAGCGTGAGGGGGCGCTGGCGGTGCTGGTAGAGACGCTGGGGTCATTTTGAGCGTACCCGGTGGACGCGGCTCATGGGCGGCTCAGTCGGAGGCCATTACACAGGTTTCGGGACGGCCCCCAATCACCAAACACGCCGCAGTCTGCTCCAGTTCGGGGTAGACTAGGGCCTCGTGATCGAGTTTCGCCACGTCACCAAAACCTATCCGCGTACCCACACCCACGCCCTCAAAAATGTGGATTTCACCATCCAAAAGGGCGAGTTCCTGTACATCATCGGACACTCGGGAGCGGGCAAATCGACGCTGCTGTCGCTGATTTTGCGCCGCGTCACACCGACGGAGGGCAGCGTACACATTCTGGGTCAAGACCTGAGCCGCCTGCGGAGCCACCGCCTGCCGCTGCTACGCCGCCGCATCGGGATGGTGTTTCAGAACCACCGTTTACTGCCGACCATGAGCGCCATCGACAACCTCGTGTTTGCGCTCCGGGCGACCGGCGAGCGCGGCAACCTCGAGCACCGCTCGCTTGTGGCCCTGCGGCAGGTCGCGCTGGCTCACAAACGTAAAGCGTACCCGGTCGAGCTGTCTCTGGGCGAACAGCAGCGCGTCGCCATCGCCCGCGCGATGGTGACGAATCCGCCGCTGCTCCTGTGCGACGAACCGACCGGCAACCTAGACCCCGACACCAGCTTGGAGATTCTCGAACTGCTCAACGACATCAATATCAAAGGGACGACCGTGGTCGTCGCTACCCACGCGAAAGAACTCGTCGACAGGTTAAGACTGCGGACGATTGTACTGCGCGGCGGGCAGATCGTCCGCGATGATATCGGCGGGGGCTACTCGTTATAGAGCTGCGTAAGCTGAAGGGAGCCGACGCCGAGCTGTACTGGGCGCTGCGCTTACGTGCGCTGAACGAACACCCCGAAGCGTTCGGCAGTTCACCAGAAGAGCACCCAACGCTCGAGGTGATTACAGAAGCCCTAGAAAGACGCTGGCAATCGGACGAAAATTATGTTCTGGGCGCTTTTGTAGCGAACGAAATGGTCGGGACGGCGCGTTTCGTACGTGAAACCGGACGCAAGGTGCAGCATAAGGGCGGCGTGTTCGGCATGTACGCCCTTCCGGAGGTTAGAGGACGCGGGGTAGGGCGGGCGCTACTCGAAGAGATTGTGGTTCTGAGTGGACAGCTGGTGGGGCTCGAGCAACTTCACCTTAGCGTCTCCGAACACAACACGGCTGCCAAAACGCTCTATCTGAGTTGTGGTTTCGAGGTCTACGGGAACGAGCCTCGAGCACTTAAAATCGGGTCACGTTATCTGAACGAACTTCACATGCTGCGGTATCTGAACCGTTAGTCGACGCTGACCGCAGCACTCTCCGGCGCGAACAAAATCCAGTGCTTAAAAGGTCTTAGATCGACGACGGTACCGCTCTGAGACTGAAAGGAAAACCCGCCGTTAGGCGTCCAGGTGCCGCTGATCGCCTTGCCGCGCAAGTACAACGTTGCCGCGCCGCCGCTGTAGGGCAGATAAAGCCGCCCCTCCGGATCGCCGGAGTAGGGGAAAGCCGTCACCTGAGCGACGACTACCGCGTCGGCGGCGACCGCCGTACCCGCCGCGTCGCCCGCGTCGGTACCGTTACGCACCCAGCGGTACCGGTCCAGCTCGGACAGGTAGCGAAAGCCGCTGGTGTAGTCCGCCGAATACCCGACCGTTACCGAACCGGCGTCCGGCGCGTCGCTCGGGGGCGTGTAGAGCGTGCCGCTGACCTGAACGTCGAGGCTACCTACCGCGTCTCGGAGCGCGGTTCCGGCAGCGTAGGTGCTGTGCGGAGCGGGTTGTTCGGGTGACTGGGTGAATAAGCTACTGTTCTCGAGCGCGTCCACGGTCACGAGGTCTTGCGACGCGATACGGCCTACCGTACTGGGCGCGCCGCCGACGTGAACGAGCGTGCCGTCCATCGCTAGAGCCGCCTCGAGAAAGTAGTCTCGGGCGCTGCGAATCGGGCCGACCTGTGCGGGGTCGGCTTCGGTGTAAACGCTCATCAGCCGCGTCAAACCACCCTCGACCGGCATCTCGAACACGCCCTGAGCCTCGACCAGACCCTGCTGCGGATAGGCGGCGTCGGCGTTGTCGATAAGGACGGCGAGGGGTTTTTCGAGCGTCACCCCGAAGCTCTGCACGTTGGTAATCCCGCTGTCGGCTGGGCCGTCCCCGTCGGCGGCGCTACCCTCGGCGTCGGCGCTTGCAGCGGCGTCGGGTTGGAGGTTGCGAGCACCGTCGCCCGCGTCGGCGGCTTCGGCAATCTCCGTCCCGGCTCCGGGTGTAGCGGTGGCGGCGGCCTCCGGAGTCGCCACGACGACGCTTTCGGTAACGACTATAGTGGGCGCGGCCTCGAGGGGTTGCGCCTCCGTAACGGTCGTGCCTACCTGCGGTTGCGGCACCTCCTGGGCCGGAACGACAGCGCCGCTCACTGCAGGTTGCGGCACGCCCTCGGCGGCGCTCACCACGGCTCCGGCCTGCGGCTGGGGGACGGTCTCGGTAGCGGCGACGGCAGCCGCGACCTGGGGTACCGGCGTAGCGGCGGCAACCTCCGCACTCGCTGCCGGTTGGGGCAGGGCGGTGGCAGCCGCGACCTCAGTCTGGATTTGGGGTTGCGGCACCGCTGCGGCAACCTCCACCACTACTGCCGGTTGCGGAACGGTGGCGGCGGGGGCGACCTCAGTCTGGATTTGGGGTTGCGGTACGGCGGCGGCGACCACGGCCTCGACTGCCGGTTGCGGCAGGGCGTCGGCGGGAGCGACTTCAGCCTGAACCCGGGGCAGCGTCACCGCTCGAGTTGCAACTTCGGCTGCCGCTGCCGGTTGCGGTATCGTCTCGGCTGCGGCGACGGCGGCCTCTACGGGGGGAACCGGCACGTCGGCGGCGACTTGAGCCTGTACGTCCGGCAGCGCGACCTCTCTGGTAGTGACCACGGCGCTGGCGGTGGGCGTCGGCACCGGCTGCGTTTCGCTGAGCGCGACCTGCGGGGTCGGCGTAACGCGGCGCGAGGGCGTAACGGTCGTTTCAGGGTTGGGCGCGGGCAGGGCGATGGCGTCTTGGGGCGGCTGCGGCGCGACCTCGACCGCTTCGATCTCCGGCAAGGTGCTCGCCGGAGCCTGGGCGGGAATCCGTGCGGGCAGGTTCGGCGTCGGGGCTGCGGGTATCCGTGCCTGCGGCGGGCGTTCGTTCGGCGGGGCCGGGGCTTCGGTCAGGGTCGGTGTGGGTTCGGGGGCGGGTAGGGTTTCTGTAGCTGTTTCTGCGGGCTCGAGTGTTTCCGTAGGTGCAGGTGTTTCTGTGGGTGCGGGCGTCTCGAGACTCGCTTGCGACGTTTCGGACGCGTTCCCGGCGACCTGTGGGTCGGGGTCTGGCGGTGCCGGGTCGGTGTTCGCGGCGGCCTGTTGCTCGCTGGCGGCGCTTTCCGGCGGGGTCAGCTCGAGGACGATCAGCTCTTCGGGGGGTTCGGGTTCAGGGCCGAGATAAGACATCACCACGCCGAGCAGCAGCCCCGCGTGCAGCAGCAGCGACAACAGCAGCGCCCGCCGCCGCTCGGGGTCGCCCCACAGGAGGGCGAGCCGACGCCGCCGCTTGCGGTCAGGCGCGCGGCGGACGAAGACGGCCCCCTTGCGGCGGCGGCGGGCCAACTAGTTGCCTCCAGTAGCGATAGCTACCCGGTCTGCGCCCGCTTGTTTAATAAGGTCCATTACCCGTACCGGCAGGCCGTAAGCGACGCTCTGGTCGGCGCGCATCACTACAGTTTTGTTTTCGCGGTCGGTCAGAAGCGGGCGGAGCGCCTCGATCAGGGACGTTTCATCGACCTCGGCCCCAGCCAGATAGATGCGGCCCTCGCCGGTAATCGTCACGGTCGGTTGTTCGGCGCTCTGCGCCTCGTTATTCTGGGCTTGCGGCAGATCGATGGGCAGCCCCGACTCGAGTGAAATAAAGGTCGTCGAGACCATGAAAAAGATCACCAGCGTAAACACCACGTCGACCATCGGCGTGAGGTCTAAAAGCGGCCCCGAACGAGCGAGCAAACGCGAGCGGCGGGCGCGGCTCATACGCTCGCTCCAGCTGTTTTTGCCGTGGTCTCTCGAGCCGTTACGGGTGCTTTTACGACGCGTTTTGCGGTCGGCTTTTTCGCGGAGGCTGCGGGCGTCGTCACCGTTGCGGCAACCGTGTCTTGTGTCCGCAGATACCCCTCAAGGCGCACAGGAGTCCGTACACCTTCTGAGCGCAGCACAAACCAGATATCCGCTGCCGTGTTCATATCGGCCCGGTTCACGTCGGCTCGAAGGTGTCGGCCTGGGTCGCCTCGGCTTTCGTCACGCCCGCGCGCGCGCCCTCACGGCCCTTGAGCGCGACCGCCTGCGCGACGTTGCCCATCAGCTCTTCACGGCGACGCTCGAGTTCGACCAAAATGCCCTCGACCCGGCTGACCAGGTAGCTGTGACCCAAAACTGCCGGAATCGCTACGAACAACCCCGCAGCGGTCGTAATCAGCGCCTGACCGATGCCGCCCGCGAGCGCCGACGGGTTGCCGGTTCCCTGCTGCGAAATCTCGGCGAACGCGGTGATCATCCCCGTTACGGTGCCGAGCAGCCCGAGCAGCGTGGCGACCTGGGCAATCGTCGCCAGCGGCCTGAGCCCACGAGTCAGGTGCTGCTCTTCGCTCAGGTAGGCCTCCTGAAAAGCTGCCTCGACCGCCGGACGCCCGTAGGGAATCCGCGCCAGCGCCGCCTTTAAGACCCGCGCCACCGGCCCACCGTGATGGTCGCAGGCGATCATCGCCATCTCGAGGTTGCGGCCCAGCACCGCCGCGTTGACGCGCGCCATCAGCCGGTCTGAATCGGGGCGCTCCTTAGCGAGCTTGAAAAGCCGCGTAAAAAAAAGGTAGAGAGCGTATAGCGAGAGTAGTAAAATGACCACCAGAACCGGGCCACCACTTAAGAGCAAATCCATAATCCTCACTATCCTAAAAGCTGCGCGCCTGTGCAGGGTGAGAGGTGCCGCGTGAGAGGCCGCGCTGACGCCTGCAAGTGTACCAAAGCGTGCGGACGATGGGGCGCTACCGGTACCTACCGGCGGTTCTGGGCGAGGCTTTGCACTTACCCTAAACCTACGACGCCGCGGTGACGTATAACGGTATCTAAAGCAGTTCGCACGAAACGTTGCACACTTGCTTCGTAACTCTCTGGGGCCAGCTAAATCTCGTCTTTTAGAGCTTCGCCGCAGGAATCATCTGCTAAAGTCCGTGCGAGACTGTGTTTCTCCGGCTGAGCATGGCGCAAACCGGATGCTACCCGCTAATCGTGTCGTAATCATCGGACGCCACCCATAAAAAAGCCCTGTAAGTCGGCTTACTCACAGGGTTCTTGCGCCTGACTACGTTGGAAACCCCGTCCGGTGTCGCGGGGATGGGGTTAGCGTAGACGACGAGTCTTAAGATTTGCTTAAGATGTGGTCTCAGTCTTTGGGCCGCTTAGCCGGTATTGCGAAGTCCGGCGGCGATTCCCAAAAGGCTCATCATCACGGCCTCCTCGAGCCCCTCTTTTTCGCTGTCCCCTTCCGGTGACCGCCGCAGCCGCTTCAGCAGCTCGACTTGCAGGTACGAAATCGGGTCTACGTAGGGGTTGCGGAGGTCAATACCGCGCAGCAGGGTGGGGTCGCCGCCGAGCAACGCCTGCCCGGTAATCTCCTTAACCCGCGCCACCGACGCCGCGAACTCGTCTTCGACAAGCGCGCCGAACGGCCCCCGCTGCGCCTCGGGTACAAGTTCCAAATAGGCGCTGAAGATGCCCAGGTCGGCTTTGGCGAGGCTCATCTGGGCAAAGTCGATAAGGGTACCGAAAAAGGGCCACGACGCGTACATCTCGCGGAGCAGGTCGGTCTCTACGGCTGCCAGACCCGCGCCGAGCCCGTACCAGCCCGGCAGGTTGGCGCGCGTCTGCGTCCACGAAAAAACCCACGGAATCGCGCGCAGGTTCGAGAGCGCCCGTTCACCCTTGCGCCGCGCCGGACGCGAGCCGATGTTGAGGCGGCTGATCTCGTCTACGGGTGTGACGGCGTGAAAAAAGTCCAGAAAATCCGCCGTGGTGAGCAGGTCGCGGTAGCACGCCTTGGCCGCGCCCGCCGCGCGGGTGAGCGCCTCCCGGTAGTGCGCCGGTAACGCGGGCGCGTCACCCCGGGCGTCTCGAGCCGACGACAAGATAAAGGCGTGCGCGAGTTGCTCGAGATGCCGGTGCGCCAGGTCGGGATCGGTGTAGCGTTCACTCAGGGCTTCACCCTGCTCGGTCAGGCGCATCCGGCCCCCCAGCGAACCGGGGGGTTGCGCCAGAATCGCCCGCCCCGCCGGGCCGCCGCCGCGCCCGATCGAGGTGCCGCGCCCGTGAAAAAGCCGCAGCGGTATCCCGGCCTCGCGGCAGACCTCGGCGATTTTTTCCTGCGCCTCGTAGAGCGCCCAGTTCGCCGCTAAAAAGCCCGCGTCCTTGTTCGAGTCGCTGTACCCGATCATCACCTCCTGCACGCCGCGCCGCTCTACGTGCTCGCGGTACGCAGGCAGCGAAAACAGCTCACGCAAGATGTCGGGGGCGGCCTCGAGGTCGCTGACGGTCTCGAACAGCGGGGTCGCGTCGATGTCCATGACGCCCGCTTGTTTGGCGAAAATCAGCGGTTCCAGAATGTCCGAGACGCCGTCGGTCATCGACACGATGTACGAGCCGGTCGCGTCGGGGCCGAAACGCCGTTGCAACCGCCGGAACACCGCCAGAAACCCCAGCGCCCGTTTGGTTTCTTCCCCCAGCGGCGCGTCGAGCGGGGCGAGGGGACGTTTGGACTCGAGTTCGGCGGCTAACAGCTCTACACGCTCAGGCTCGGTGAGGGCGGTGTAGTCGTCGCAGACCCCGGCGTAACGCAGCAGGTCGGTCATCACTTCTTCGTGCAAGCCCGAGTGTTCGCGCAAATCGAGCGCCGCCAGGTGCAAGCCGAAGGCGGCGGCGCGGTAGCGCACGGGCCGTACGAAAGCGTCGGCGACGCGGCCTTCGTGGTCGCCCGCCAAACTGTTTTCGATCAGTGCCAGACCCTCGAGATACCCCTCGGCGGCCCCCGGCGGCGGGTCGCCCCCCGGCAGCGCGGTCTTTACCCTCGAGAGCATATTGTGCAGCGCGGCCAACTTGTGGCGGTACGGCTCCCCGGCGAAGCGGTGCGGCGACGCTACCGCGTCCCCGGGCAGATTCTCGAGGTCTTGCGCCAGCGCCTCACTGAGCGCCGTCCGCCCGCCCCACTGCGACAGGCGCTGCACCAGCAGATCGAGGTCGGCGAGGTGCCGGGTCAGCGCCACGTCCGCCTGTAACGCGTACGCTTCTTGCGTAATCTCAGGCATCACGAAGGGGTTGCCGTCGCGGTCGCCGCCGATCCACGAACGAAAGCGCACGACCGGCGGCAACGGTTCGCGCTCAACCGCGCCCTCTTCGGGGCGGTAGTAGCGCGCCAGCGCGTCCTCCAAGTCTTCCATCAGGCGTGGCACGGCCTCTAGAAGCGACCGCTGAAAATAGTAGAGCGCGGTTTTAACCTCGTCGGTGACGGTCGGTTTTTCGGTAAACAGTTCGCGCGTGCGCCACAGCGAGGCGATTTCAGCGAGGATGTCGCCCTCCTGACGGCGCTGGTTTTGTGGCGACAACGCCTGCTCGCCGAGAGCCCGGAGCGCAGAGGCGATCCGCTCGAGCTTGAGCCGCACGGTGTAGCGTTTGACCTCGGTCGGGTGCGCCGTCAGGGTCGGCTGAACGTCGAGACCTTCGATAAAGCGCCGCGCCTCCCCGTACGTCCAGCCGTCGTCTTTAAGCGTTTTAACTGCCGCCGCCACCGATTCGCGGCGGGGCGCGTCGACGGTCGCCTGCGCCTCACGGAGCCGGTTGACCCGGAGCCGGTGAATCTCTTCAGCGATGTTGATGAGCTGAAAATACACTGCAAACGCCCGTAACAGGCGTTCGGCTTCGGGGGTCGGCAGGCCCGCTAAAAGTGTGCCGAGTTCCTCGCGCAGGGCGCTGTTGTCAGGGTCTTGACGGACGCCTTTAGTCAGCGCCCGCACCCGTTCGACGAGGTTGAAAAACGCTTCACCCTCGAGTTCACGTAAAATATCGCCGAGTGAGCGGCCCAGGAAGTCCACATCGGCCCGGAGCGCAGCAAACGCGTCCTTGACCGGTTCGGGTGCCGCGTGCCGATTCGGATGGTCACTCATGATTTACTCCCTTGACCTAAGATCATCTGCACCTCACGGTTTGCGCTCGGCAGTTTTTACCTTAACGGACGCCTGAAACAGTCCTGGTAAACAACCTCAAGTAGGCAGGCTCGAGCGGCTACGGTTCGCACCACCCGGTCGTACGGGGAGGTTACACGGTTCGGGGTCGATATGGGCCGGTTCGACCTCACCCCGCCGGGGCTCCCCCCTCAGTTTATCCGGTGAGGCGTCGGCTGCTGGCAAAACCGTCTGTCAAGCCGGGGCTTGCCACTGAATCCGCTCGATCTGCGCCGCGCGGGTACCCGAAAGCGTCAGCGCCACCGCACACACCGTTCCGAGCGCGTCGGCAGGTTTGTAGCGTTTCGGCAAACCGGTGGTAAAGCGGTACAAAACCTCGTCGAAACGCATCCCGATCGCCGAATCCTGTACCCCGGTCATACCCACGTCGGTCAGGTAGGCCGTGCCGCGTTTGACGATTTCGTCGGCGGTCTGCACGTGTGTGTGCGTTCCGATAACTGCCGCCACCCGTCCGGCAAGATATTCGCCCATCGCTTTTTTCTCCGAGGTCGCTTCGGCGTGAAAGTCTACGATCACGGGCGTCTCGGTTCCTGCAAGCAGCGTCTCCAAAAGGTCGTCCATCGCCCGAAAAGGACAATCGAGCGCGGGCAAAAAAATCCGGCCCATCGCCTGCACCACCGTGACCCGCTCGCCGCCGCGCACCGCCAGCGTCGTATAACCGAGCCCCGGCGCGCCCGGTGGATAGTTAAGGGGGCGGATCAGGCGGGGCGTCTCCTCGAGCAGTCCGTACGCGTCTTGAGCGTCCCAAGTATGGTTGCCGAGCGTCACCACGTCCGCGCCCGCGTCCAGAAACTGCGAGAAGTGTTTGCGGGTGATGCCGAAACCGCCCGCGACGTTTTCGCCGTTGACGATCACGAAGTCGTAGTCGTCCCGAACCTCAGCCAGGTAGCTTTTGGTGACCGCCAGACCGGGATTGCCGAACACGTCACCGATAAAAAGAACACGCACCCGGTCAGGCTAACACGCGGCGGGTCAGCCTGACCGGGGCGCTCGAGCCCGGTTTTTGCCGTTGCGGGGGCGGCGAGTAGCGCGCACCGGACGGCGATGGCGGATAATAAACCTCGACAGCCAGATTCTGTCGGTCTATGCTCTCTAGTTCGGGTTTTGCCGCCCTAAAGAAAATCGGTCACGACGGGCGAGTAGAGACGAAACCCACGAGCCACACGCCACAAACCACTTGCCAGTTAGCCTTTAGACGCCGCGTAAAGCTCGCGCCAGAGCGCCTCGTTCCAACCCACCTCGGTGGTGCGCTCACTACGGATCAGCGGTTGTTTCAGAAGGGCCGGGTTATCCAGCAGACGTTCTAAAAGCGCCTCGTCGGAGAGTTTGAGGTACTCGAGCCCCGAGTCTTCAAACGCCTTGCCCGTTTTTTCAAGTAAGCCATCGACGCCGACCTTTTGCACAAAACGTTTGAGTTCACCGGGCGCGGTCTTGTGGGCGCTCAGGTCAGCGAACTGCGGCTTGATCCCCCGCTCCTTAAAAAACCGGAGCGCCTTTTTCGTATCTTTTGATTTCTGCGTACCGAAAATCACGACGTTCATAGGGTTGCATCATGCCATACGCAGCGCCCCGCGGCGTCTCGAAGTCGGAGGGCTCGCCGGTTCGCCGTGTCTGCTAGACTGCGGGCGGAACGCCACTCTAGGGAGAGCTTTATGAAACAGTTTGTAGTCCCGCTGGTCTTGATGCTAATGCTGGCAGGTTGTGGGAACGAAAGTCCGGTAGACCCGCCGACAAACCCGCCCACCGGCCCTGATGTACCGACAAATCCAGATGGGCCGACCTTTCCCGGCCTACCGACTGTCCCTGGTACACCGACGGAAACCGGCATCAGCGGTACCGTAACGGTACCCCCTGGAGGCGATATAAATAACACCTACGTTTTCGCCTGTACCCAATCGGATGCGCAGTGCGCTTCACCTCAGAGTACTACTGTCGATACCGCAGGTGCGTACAGCTTCGGTGGGTTGCAAGGGGAGCCTTACGCTATCTTTGCGTTTAAGGATGTCGACGCCAACAACGGCCTCTCGAGCGGCGACTACTTCGGCATCCATTCGGCTGATGGCACAAATCCAGCCTTCGTCACCCCGCCCGCATCGGGTATCAATATCACCTTGCGAGTTGAAGGTGGGAGCACTCCGCCGCCTGTCACTCCAGATCCCCCCAACACAGGTACGGACAATAGCATCAGCGGCACCGTCTTCGCACCTGCGGGGAGCAGCGTTGCGGGAACTACGTCGGTTATCGCCTGCTACTACGTCGACGACCCGGATATACTCTGCGACGAGACGCTCAGCGCCATTGTAGAGTTGCAATCCGGCTCGAGCATTCCCTATACGGTTGACGATCTACAGACTGGACAGTATCTGATGGTCGCGTTCGCAGACGTTGACGGCAACGGTTCTGTCGAAGATGCAGGAGACTTTGCCGGTGCTTACCCTTCAGCTACAATACCTGAACTCGTCTCACCCCCTGCTACCGGTGTCGATATTCAGATAGTCCCCAACAGTGATTTATCAGGAACCAGCGTAGCGCGCGCAGCCAAGGCCGCAAAAGCATTCTTCGCTAAACAGCGCCTCGAGAAGCAGCTCGACAACGCAATCGCTACACTTTACTAACCACACCTATGCTAATTTCGAGGGAGCCTTTCGGCTCCTTTTTGCCTGTACCGTAAAGTGAAGTATTCCGGCGACGCGCGTGGGGGGCGTTGCTACCATCCCCTATGCTCGCAGACCGTCACAAGGCAGGAGTTGGCGGTTGAAACGGCGCGTCTTCGGCGGTTTTGTAGTTCCGCTCGTGCTCGCGCTGCTTACGTCACTCGTGGTTTTGCAGATCGTCAGTAGTTATGAACGAGATTTTGAGCGCGTCAACGAAACCAGCCGCACCTCCGCTCAGCTAAGCACCCTCGTTAAAACCGTCATCGACGCCGAGACCGGGCAGCGCGGGTTCGCCATCACCGGCAATCAGACGTTTCTGGAGCCGTACCTCTCGAGTACAACCGAGTTCGGTGTTACGCTCTCGGCGCTGCGCGCGTCGCTTACAGAGGACGCCGACCGGGAGACGCTGAGCCGAATCGACAGTCTTTTTGAACGGTGGCACCGGGAGATTGCCGAAGTCGTGATCGGCACGCGCAGGCGGGCTCCGGTCGAACTCGCCGGGGCGCTGCGGGGTGCGAGCACCGCCTTTAGCGAGGCGCGGGCCACCATGACGCGTTATCAGCTAAACCAGGAAACGGCCCTGCTAAGCCGTGCGGGGCGGCTTCTCGGCGAGACCGAGCGGCAGCTGGAGCGGGCGCTGAAGTTGGGTGTCGTCGGCCCCAAACAAGCGGCGATGCGCGCCGCCACCGACCGGGTAGAGGCGTACCGGCGCGAGGTCAGCGCCCTGTCCGAGGCTCAGGCACTAGACGATACGCTCCAGCAACTCGCCGCCGACGCCGAAGCTGCCGAGAAGAAGGTCACAGCGCTGATCCGCGTGGGCGCAGGCAAAAGGCTTACTGACGAGATTCGCACCCAGGTCGCCAAACTTTCAGAAGAGGTCAATACCGACCTCGAAAACACCCTCGCCGCGAGTACCGCCGCAATCCGGCGGACGGAGTGGGTCGCCTTTTTTGGCCCTTTGTTCGCCGCGCTCATCAGCTCGCTGGCGATTTTGCAGGGCCAAAAAAGGCTTAGCCGTTCGGTCGAGCAGCTAGGCGAGGTGGTCGGAGCGGTAGCGGCGGGGCAGCTCGAGCGCCGCCTGACGCTCTCACCCCGCGACGACCTGCGCCCTCTAGCCGAAAACTTTAACCGCATGGCGAACCGGCTAAGCGAACGCGAGCAGCAAAACGCGCAGCTCGGGCAGTTCAGCAGCACCTTACAGAGCTGCACCACGACCGTAGAGGCGTACGGCGCGACCGAACGCTTTGCCCCGCAGCTGTTCGGCGCTTTTTCGGGCGCGCTCTACCGCATCAGCAGCTCGCGCAATCTGTTGGAGGAGGTCGCGCGTTGGGGAGACGAGGCGGGACTGCCGGACGCTCCGCAAGTTCACACCCCTTCAGACTGCTGGGCGCTGCGCCGGGGCAGCCCGCAAACGGTCGACGGCGCGCGCGGCATGATCTGTTTACACGCGCACACCCCCGCGCCGCTTAAAAGCCTCTGCACCCCGCTGATCACCCAGAACGAACCGCTGGGCCTCCTGTACCTCTACAGCAGTGATCCTGAAACCGATCTGAACGGAGCGACCGAACGCTTTGTCGGGACGGTCGCCGAACAGCTCGCGCTGGCGCTGTCGAACCTGCGGCTACGCGAGAGTTTGCGGCAGCAGTCGATCCGCGACCCACTTACGGGGCTCTACAACCGGCGGCATCTGGAAGAAACGCTCGAGCTCGAGCTGCACCGCGCGGCCCGCCGCAGTGAACCCGTAAGCGTGGTGATGTTCGACGTAGACCACTTCAAACGCTACAACGACGCTCACGGTCACGACGCCGGTGACACCGTGCTGCGCGCTCTAAGCGATGTGGTTAAAAAGCATATCCGGGCAGGCGACCTGGCCTACCGGGTCGGCGGCGAAGAGTTTTTGCTCGTTCAGCCGGGGATGGGGTCGCCTGACGCGCTGAAACGCGCCGAAACGTTACGTGAAACTGCCGCCGCGCTGGTCCTTAGTGAGCGGGGCAGCGCGCTCGGCGGCGTCACCATCTCACTCGGCGTCGCCACTTATCCAGACCACGCGCAGCGCAGCGAAGACCTCCTCAAACGCGCAGACGAGGCGCTCTACCACGCCAAACGGGGAGGGCGTAACCGGACGGTGGTGACGGGCAGCGACCGGGAAGGGGTGGAGCAGTGAGTGCTGAGTTCCGAGTGCCGAGTGCTGAGTTCCGAGCCTTTTCTCGGTACTGCGTACTGCATACTCGGCACTAGGTACTGCGTACTCGAAACTGGGTACTCGGCACTGGACACTTCTTCCTAGCCTCCCCCTTCGCAGTTCTCGAGCCTGCTACAATCGCAAACGTGACTTTCGACGTGGTCGACCGGCGTATTCTGGAAATCTTACGTGAACAGGGGCGTGCGCCTCACGCGCTGATCGCCAAAGAGGTGGGGTTGTCGGCTCCGGCGGTCGGCGAACGCGTCCGCAAGCTCGAGCACGCCGGGGTCATCGCCGGATACGCCGCGACTTTTCGCCCCGAGGCGCTCGGCCTCGGTATCTGCGCGTTCGTGTCGATTGCCCCGCAACCACGCAATCCGGGGGCCAATCTGGTCGAAAACCTAAGCGCCATGCCCGAAATCGAAGAGCTGCACGCCGTCGCCGGACCCTACGGCTACGTCGCCAAAGTCCGGGTCGGCACGCCCGAAGAACTCGACGCTTTTTTAGACCGACTCTGGGTTTTAGAGGGCGTCGAGCGCACCGAGACTACGATGGTGTTGCGGACGAGCGTCGAACGGCCCATGTACCTGCCCTTTGCGCGTGAACCGCTCTAAATGGTGAGCGGCGTGAAGGTGAAACCGTGAACGTCCGGGTGTTGCAAGAGGGTGATCTCGAGCAGCTTTTTGTGCTACGCCAGCTGAGCTTTCTCGACCGCTCGGACTTTTCGGACGAAATGGTGCGGGCGCGGCACCGGGCGCGGCTCCCTTACACCTTCGGTCACTTTTTGGACGACGGGTCGGGCGGCAAGCTGACGAGCGCGGCGGTGTGTTATCCGTTCGAGATGTTTTTGGCGGGACGGCGGGTCAGGGTCGGCGGGCTGGCGGGTGTGCTGAGCGCGCCGGAAACGCGGCGGCGCGGGTTCGTTCGTGAGCTGCTAAGGCGCGTGCTGGAACAGCTTCACCGAGACGGCGTGGGCTGGGCGCTCGAGTACCCCTTCGATCCGCGCTTTTACGCACGCTACGGTTTCGCCACTGTCCCGACCGGCTGCGAGGTAACGGTCCCGGCAGAACGGCTGTTTCAGGGCGCGGCCCCGGACGCAGCGCGCGTTAAAGACGGTGCAGCAGATTTAGCCCCGATCTATCATGCTTGGGCGGAAAGTTACTCCCTGACGCTCGTCCGCGACACCCCATCTCCCGAAGCCCGCCCGACCTGGAGCCGTATTCTGGGTGAGAACTGTTTTTGTTACCTGTTGGACGACGCTTACGCCGTGATGGAACTTGGGGCGTCTAACAACGCGCAAACACTTGTCGTCCACGATTACGCCTTCTCCTCCCCTGCCGGACGTGAGCAGCTATGGCGCTTTATCGGCTCGTTTTACGGTCAAGCCGACCTCATCAGCCTGCACCTTCCGAGCGACGAACCCCTGGGCTTCGACCTGCACCGCCACCACACGAACGCGTTGCCGATCCTTCAAGCGCGTATCACCAATCTTCAGGCTGCGCTGGGACCGCTCAAGAGCGCCGAAAAAACGTTTGAGCTGCACGTCTATGACCCGTTTTGCAACCCGAACGACGGCGTGTTTCATGTTGCGCTCGCCCCGACCGGTAGCACCGTCACCCGCTCGTCCGGCACGCCCGACCTAAGTTTGCAGATCGGAACGCTGTCGCAACTCGTCGCGGGCGCACTCTCACCCGCCGGAGCAGCGCGCGCAGGACTCCTCGAGGGTGATGTGGAGGTCGCCGAAGCGTTGGCGTCACTAAGCGCCAGACGCGTGACTTTCATGCCGAGTTCGGACTACTTTTAACGTTGTGAAACTGCGCGCATGGCAGTACACAACCGCAAACCTCAATCGATCTTGTTCTTACAAATACAGTTTTTATCACTCTAGCGGTAGTCGGTAGCCATTCGCAAACAGACCAGAATCTACAAGCCACTCGCCCGAACCCGGCAAAACAAAGCCCCGCCGGTTTTCAGCGGCACCTGACGATCACCCCTTATGGCTGCTTCTTCCGATCTGACCAAGTTCAGGGGTCGCCACCGCGCTGAGCCGACGGAGCAGAGCCGAGTGTAACACGTTCGGCCGGCCGGGGTCGCCTTAGAACGGGTCACTCGAGCCTCAACCAACATCTGAAAACCCCCGCTTGTCACCCGAAACCGGCAAAACAACCCCCAAACGAGTTAAATAGATATATGAAACATTTTTATATCGCCCGGATTTACGCAAACTACGAGGCGGCGGTTCGCACCATTGAACAGGTTGATGAACACAGAGACCAAGACAGGGCCGAACTCGAGCGCGGGCGGCTTAGCCGCGCGGGCGTAGCCGAACATTGCAGCCTGATCGTGACGGCGGGCAGAAACTGGGAAGAGGCCGAGCGAGACCTCAAGGCGCGGCTGGGGGACTAGATATATTCGTTCTCCGCCGACGCTGTTCTGTAAGCAAGTCGCGTGTGGCGCGTAGCTCGTGGGTTCGTGTCTAACTGCCACAACCACTGTTCACAAGAAAAAGAATCGCATCAGACCGCCCGAAAAGCCAGAACTATTCGGTGGGGTAAGTGAAATGACCGCTGTCATAAACTCTATTAGCAGAGACTGACCGGACGCACCCGGTTATCTGAGCGCCGCTAAACCGCCTCCTGCGTCCGGGGTTGCTCCGGAACTCTCAAGAGCGGCAGCAGCGGCCCGACGAGAGGGCCGATCAGCAGCGCGTAGGCGACCGTCCCGATACCGACCGAACCACCCAGAAGCCAGCCGCTAAAGAGCACACCGACTTCGATGCCAGTACGGACGACGTGGGTAGAACGGCCCGTGCGGGCTACGAGACCCGTCATCAGGCCGTCGCGGGGGCCGGGGCCGAAGCGCGCGCCGATATAGGCGGCGGTCGCTACGGCGTTTAGCAAAATGCCAGCGCCGAGGAGCCCGAACCTCACGGGTAGCGCCGTCACCGGGGGCAACACCGTAAGGGCCGCGTCGACAGCGAAGCCGATCACGAACACGTTGCTGATCGTACCCAGACCCGGACGTTGCCGGAGCGGAAACCACAGCAGCAAGACGAGCGCGCCGACGACGTTGACGACGGTTCCCAGACTCCACTCGAGGTGACGTGAAACACCCTGATGAAACACGTCCCAGGGGTCGAGGCCGAGATTCGCACGAACCATCAGAGCGAGCGTGACCCCGTAGAGCACCAAACCTGCGTACAACTGAACGAGCCGCCGGAGCATCATAGACCCCATCATCAGCTATACTGGCCCTAGATTCTATAGCCACTTGGCCTCAAGTGGCTATCTTTTCAGGCGTGATGCGACGAGGTGGTTTCAGCGTCACCTAAAAGACCAGCCGTGGAAAGATTCGGTATCATGAGGGTGAGATGTCGGTACGCAAACTCAGCGCAGTTGCTTTAGCCGAACTGCTCGGGACGTGGTCTGGGCGCGGGCCAGCGTACGCGAACCTCGCTTCGGCTCTGCGCCAGCTGGTGCAAGACGGTCGGCTGCCGCTGGCGGCCCACCTGCCCGGTGAGCGCACCTTCGCCGCCGCCCTCGGCGTCAGCCGCACCACCGTCACCGCCGCCTACACCAGGTTACGTGACGAGGGATACCTGACGACGCAGCGCGGTGCTCGCAGCGTCACGGCGTTGCCGCCGGGCTCGGTCAGCCCCGGCTTTCCGGCTTCCGGTTCTGCACCCGCCGGTCTGCTCGACCTCGCGTTTGCCACGCTTCCGGCCTCCGAACAGGTGAGCCGCGCCTACGCGGAGGCGCTGCGTTCCCTGAGCGCGCACCTGCCGAGCCACGGCTACGCACCGCACGGCCTGCCGGTGCTCCGCGAGGCTATCGCCGAACGCTACAGCAGGCGCGGCCTAGCCACTAACGCCGAGCAGATCGTCGTGACCTTCGGCGCGCAGCACGCTTTCAGCCTCCTCTTGCGGGTACTTGTCAGCGCCGGAGACCGCGTCGTGGTCGATCAGCCTACCTACCCTCACGCTCTGGACGCGCTACGCGGAGCCTCTTGCCGCGTCGTCCCGGTCGCGCTGAACGCTGAAGGCTGGGATGTAAGCGCGGTGCGAGCGGCGTTTAGACAGACCGCACCGCGGCTCGCGTATCTAATTCCGGATTTTCACAACCCGACCGGCTGGTGTATGCCCGAACCCCAACGCGCCGCCGTTGCCCGCGCCGCCGCCGAAAGCCGCACAACGCTGATCATCGACGAAACGCTCGCCGACCTCGCCCTCGACGTTCCGGTTCCGCGTCCCTTTGCCCGCCACGTCCGGAGCAGAGAAAACGCCGGGGCTGAGGTCGTGGGGGCTGAGTTTGCGGGAGCTGAGGTTATCAGTATCGGTTCGCTGAGCAAAACGTTCTGGGGTGGCCTCCGCGTCGGCTGGATTCGTGCGAAAGGGGCGCTCGTAGACCGCGTGATGGGGAGCCGCAGCACGGTAGACCTCGGCGCGCCCATCTTGGAGCAGCTCACAGCTGCCGCGCTGCTCACCGACGAAATGTCAGACCCAACCCTCGAGGCGAGGCGTGACACGCTGAGGCGTCAGCGCGCGGCCCTGACCCAGCAGCTGGCAAAACATCTCCCCGACTGGCGCTACCCGGTACCGACCGGAGGGCTTTCGTTTTGGGTAACGTTGCCCGCTCCGGTTAGCTCGGCGCTGGCGGCGACCGCCGAGCGGCACGGCGTCCGGGTGGCAGCGGGGTCACACTTTGGCAGCGAGGGGCTTTTCGAGCGTCAGCTGCGCGTACCGTTTACCCTGCCTGAGACCGACCTCGAGGAGGCCGTCTTGCGGCTTTCACGCGCGTACGCGGCGCTCGGCAGCAGTACCCCCGAGAGTGGCGCGGCGCGGCAGGTCGGAAAAGCGATGGCCTGAAGGTGTAAGTGTCGGCGTGGGCTCTGGGCAGCGCCGCAAGTTCAGCCGGAAGATGCCCCAAAGGTCGCGTCATCCACCTTCAGATCCGACGTAGTGCAAGGTGATAAGCGTCGGCGAGTTCTGCTCCCCGTCTCTTATACGCAAACCTCACACTTCAACCCTCCGGACTGATGGCGTCCGGGTCTTTGGTCGGCGTTCCGGCAGGTACCGGCACCGCACCCTGAAGCAGCGGGTCCGCCGTTTTCGTCATCCAGGCCAGCAGCTGTTGCCGCAAATCCATCAGCACCGCCGCGTACGCCGGGTCGGTGGCGACGTTGTGGGCTTCGTTCGGGTCGAAGGTCAGGTCGAAAAGCGTCTCTTCAGGGACGGTTCGTTCCAGCCAGCCGCGCTCTAACCAGACGCGTTTGCTCGAGGTGTCGTCGGTATTCGACGGTACCGGTTTGCCGCGCGGCGCGAACTGCCGGACGTAGCGGTACCGCGCCGTCCGCACCGAACGCTGCGGCTCGTACGCGACGTGATGTGTCGATTCTGCAAAGATCGCCTCGTGATGCGAGCTTTCGCCCCGTACGAGCGGCAGCAGCGAGCGTCCTTGCAACCAGTTCGGCGGGGGCAGACGGAGCAGGTCGCAGATCGTCGGAAAGATGTCGAGTTGTGAGACCAGCCCCTCCACAACGCGTCCACCTCTAAAACCGGGGCCGCGTATGAGCAACAGGACGCCGAGGCCGTGGTCGCTCAGCGTGCCTTTCATTCCCGGTAGCGGCAGACCGTGGTCGGTCGTGCAGATCAGGAGCGTGTTTTGGGCTGCGCCGGAGCGCTCGAGCGCCCCCAGTATCCGCCCATAAGCCGCGTCGAGCCACGTCACCGCAACGCCGAAGTCCGCCATATCCTGCCGCGTCTCCGGGGTATCGGGGACGGGGGACGGGGGCCGCGCGTAGCGGGGGTCGCCGCGCGCGTGTCCAAAGCTCGAGACCCCACCAGGGCGCAGGTGCGTTTCGGAAAACCCCACATCTAAGAAAAAAGGGGCCGTGTGCTCGCGTTCCAGAAACCGTTCGGCTGCCGCCGTTATCTGCTCCCTACCGCCCCGCCCGAACCGTTCGTGGAAGCCGAGCGCCGCTACCTCCGGCTCCGGCGCGAGGTGCTGAATACCGCCCAAAGCGGTGTGGTAGCCCGCCCCCCCGAGCGTGTGCGCGAGGTGCTGGTGCGGACGAGAGAGCCGCCAGCCCCGGTGCGCGAGCCCCATCATCCCGCTGTTATGCGGCGTCTGCCCGGTCAGAAGCGCAGCCCTCGAGGGTGAACACGTCGGCGCGGCTGAAAACGCCTGCCGGAACACCACGGCGTCTTCGGCGAGCGCGTGCAGGTTCGGCGTGTGAACGGCGTAGCCGTAGGGCGAAATGTAGCGCCCGGTATCGTGCGAATGCAGGTAGATGATGTTGGCACGCTCAGAGCTCGAGGCGGCGCTCACACCCTTCATGCCCCCACGCGCTCGAGTACAAACCCGGCTGAACTATCCATAGCCGAGTCTAGCAATTTCACAACGGTTTTTTGTCCAATTTTTGCCGACGGGTATGGAGAGTACGGCACAGTCTCGGCGCTTAGCCAGAACTCACCGAGGCCCCTATCGTCACACCCGGTCGGCAAGACGCGCCAGCCCCTAGTGAATCAGCTCTTGCGCCAGAGCCGCGCGGTAGCTGGCGTCGGGCGTCGGGTCGGGGGTCATGGCGCGGTAGATGGGGATGGTCGCCGCGCCGAAAGCGGCGGCGTCCCCACCAGTCTTGCCGCGTAGCAGCTGCGGCTGATAGGGTTTAGCCGGATGACGATGACGGTCCAGCCGTACCCTTAACTCCTCTATCAGCGCGTCGGTGAGCTTTTCGGGTAGGCGACCGCCGAAGATAAACGCTTCGGGGTCGAGCAGATACTCGGTGTTGACGAGCGTAGGCACGAGCGCGTCGGCAGCTTCGCCGAGCCACCTCGAGATGACTTCGTAACCCTCGCCCTGGGTACTGTAAAGCGCCTCGAGGTCGGCTGCGCCGGACGCGTCCCCGACAGCTTCGACCACACCGGCCTCTTTCAAGAGACCCATCAGCCTGCCGTGGGCGGCGTCGTGCGGGACGTCCTCACCCGCTCCCCTACCCGACCCGTTACCCGGTGCAAGGCTGGGAACACAGCTGAACTCGCCCCCGAAACCCCGGTAGCCCCTGTGCGGCCTCCCCCCGACCACGACGCCGCCACCCATCCCGTGGGCGAAAAAGACGAGGAAAAAGTCCCCCAGGTCGCGCCCTGCGCCGTACCACCGCTCCCCGATGGCGGCGGCGGTGGCGTTGTTTTCCAGCAGCACCGGATACCCGAACCGTTTACCCAACACCGACGCGAGCGATACGTCTTGCCACGCCGTCAAAAGCTCCGGCAAATTACCGGTCACTTGATCATTGTGAACGGGTAGCGGCAGACCGACGCCGATACCGAGCAGCAGATGCTGCGGCACCTCGTGCTGCTCTAAAAGCGCGCCGACGTGACACTCCATAAGCGGCACCATCACGTCCGGGCCGAGGTCGTCTACAGCGACCCGGCTACTCACCAGAACCGCGCCGGACAGGTCGATCAGCGCCGCTGAGAGCTCATCATAGTCTAAACTGAGACCGACCGAAAACGCACTTTCAGGATTGAGCTCGAGTTCGGTCGGGGGTTTGCCCATACCCCCACGCCGCTGCCTTTTCTCTTCGACCAGATCGCGGTCGATAAGCTCTCCGACGATCCGCGAGACCGACGGAAAAGTAAGGCTCGAGAGCCGCACGATGTCCGCTCTCGAGATCGGTCCCCGCGTCCTGATAAGCTCCAAAATAAGACGTTGGTTGGGTGTGGGAACGTAGGCGCGGCTGGCACTGAACATGGCGTTTCCTTCCGGCCCCCCCGGTTGAAGATGTATAACTCTATTAGAGCTTACTACCTGACGGACACAAAGTAAACGAGCCCGAACGCACCCCGGCGACGCATCTGGTGGTGTGTCAAGCTTGCCGACCAAAACGGTCGCCTGAGCTGCTTAGAGGAGATTTCCCCAAAGACCGATTAGGCGTTTTGCGTAAAGAGCTTGGACGCCTAAAAGAGACATCTACTCGAGCGGTGAAAGTCACTCAATTCACGTTGCAGATGGTTTATCCTGTTTTTTAGCGGGCAGAATACGGTCTTCACCGTCCTGAGACGGACGAGCGTACGAAGCTCGCGCTGAACCGACGCAACTGCGCTGGTAAAGGCCGGGTTAGGAATAACCCCCCAACTTATTATGAAAGCCTTATGAGTAAATGGGCAGCTTAACCGAGCTCAGCCACTAGAACGGGTAACAGAGTAAACTTTCTTACGTTCGGACTTGGTTTATACGTTTGTGTCCTCGACGCTCCAGTCAGCTTCCTCGAGCGGGTTACGGCGTACCTCTCACTACCCCAAATGACCAAGCCGTGAGCTGGTATAATAGCCGATGCAGGAGCAGCTCCGACGCTTCTAAAGTGAGTTTGTTGTAAGAAGGAACGCTTTATACTAAGTCCCGGCCCGACATGATCAACCCGACCCGACCCCGTACTCTCACACAATCCAAGAGGCGGTTTCACTGGTCGCAACTGGCGCTGCTCGGCAGCGTCCTCGGTTTAAGCGCCCTCGGCGCGGCCTTCGAGTTTTTACACCGGGGTTTAACGGTGGTCGCGGTTGCGCTGCTCTGCGTCGTGGCCTTCAACCTGACCGCCCTGGTCGCCTCGAAGCGGCGGCGGCGCTGGCTCATGGGGGTCGCGCCGTACCTTTACATCGCGCTGCTTCTGAGCGCATGGGTTTACGCATTTTATTTTATCTACCCCTCGAGGCGCGCGCAGCACCTGATTCTGACCACGCTGCTGCTGCTGCCGACGCTATACGCGCATCTGTTCAGCCGCTTTTCCGGCCCCCAGGCGCTGCTTCAGGGGGGGACGGTGCTGCTCTCGTTTTTACTACTGAGCGTCCCCCACGCGCTCACCACGCTCGGCGGGACAGCTCTTTTCGACGGGCTGTTCTTTACCGTTATCTTCGCCGTCTCGCAGGTGCTGCTGCTAAGTTTCGTCGCGGCCGCGTCGTGGTCGGGGGGCGAGCTGACGCAAGTTCGGCAAGACGCAGCCTGGTTTCAGCGGCTCGCCAACCAAGACGCTTTGACCGGTCTGCCCAACCGTCGCCAGGTCGAGCAGGCGCTGGAGACCGCTATCGCGCAGTCGGAGCGTAACAACGTCCCGTTCGCCGCGCTGATGCTCGACATCGACCACTTCAAACGCCTTAACGACACCTTCGGTCATCCGGCGGGTGACGAGGTGTTACGTCAGATCGCCACACGCCTCCGTGAACAGCTGCGTGCGGGCAACACCCTGGGGCGCTGGGGCGGCGAGGAGTTTATGGTGATCGCGCCCTATAGCGAGATCGGCGAGGCGCGGCGACTCGGTGAGCGGCTCCGCCACGCGGTTCGCTCGCAACCCGTCGCCAACGAGCACATGCTCACCGTATCGGTCGGCGTCGCAGTGTTCCGCTCCGGCGACACCCCGGACACCCTAATCGACCGGGCCGACCAAGCTCTCTACCGGGCTAAACAAGCCGGACGTGACCGGCTCGAGGTTTGATACTGCCGGTAGCTGACAGTACATGTTCCCCGTCAACTCTGTTCTGGATAGTTGGCGAGTGGCTTGTGGCGTGTGGCCTGTAGGCTGCTTGTAGAGGGCGTCCTCCGGTCTCCACCGTGTTCGGTTTGACAATGTGCCTGACCGCTGGTTTCCGAAGCCAAGCAGCATAAACCTGCCACGAGGAGAGACTTTTTACAAAGAGAGAAATTTTACAACCCGAACGGTCTTCGGCAACGACCGACATTAGGATTTCAGTGCGTCCGGCACGGTGCTTGGTACGTGTTACCCGGAGGGCAACGGTAGCGACCGGGTTCGCTGCGAACGAACCGGGGTCTCTGCAAGCCCGTGAAAATCGCGTAGACTTGAAATATGTGGTTTCCCCGACTGCTGGCGCGACTTCAGGCGCATCCCGGACCGATTCTGATCGAAGGTGGTGAGGCGTACGGCGCTCCCTTTTTGATCGACGTGCTCGGTCGCTCACAACGCTTGGCGTGGCTCAAGCTCACTGCGTCCGACGCCGGGGACACGGTAGCTCTCGGTAACCGCCTGGCCGACGCGGTCAACCGCGCGCTCGAGGCCAACTTTCTACCCTACGCTCTACCGTTTAACTACAACATCGAGCTGCTAAAAAAACGTCTGCCGCTGCTCGAGCCCCTGACCCTCGTGGTCTCGAACTATGAGTTTTCAGCCCCGTTTCGTGACGCGCTGCTCGAGCTGACCCCGGTCGGCGCAAAGGTCATCCTGATCGCCGAGGGAGTCTCTCCCACCGCGTTTAGTCAGGGGCTGCATCTGCGTAAGGAGGAGCTGGCACTTGGCCCCGACGAAGCCGGGGAGCTTGCCGGACACCAGCTGAGCAGCGACGATATAAGCTTGCTCTGGCGTTCGTCGGGCGGCGCGTACACGATTTTCAAGAACGGCGTCTGCCGTTTGCGCGGCGCGCCGCTGCCGTACATTCCTTCACCCCAGGGCGACCTGGTAACGCCCGGTAACGAGGCTCTGGTCTCGCCGCCGCTGCTGCTGGGAACGCTGCGAAACCTCGGGCGTCACATCGAAGCCCTCGACCTGGCCGTGATGAGTATGCCCGGACGGGTTGCCGAACTACTCGAGGAGGCGGGTCCGGCGTATCTGGCGGAAGGGCTTTTGGGACGCCTGCATTTATTGCTTGAAAGCCTCGATGATGAGCACCAACAGCACGAAAAGGTGCTCGAGTGGCGGCTGGTGGCGGGTTTTGATCAGTCGGACTATAAAGAGTTACTGCCTGACATCGAAGCTTATCTCGAGAAAAACGAGGCTCCGGAACTGCGCGCCCGCTACGCCGGGACGATAGCCGATATAGAAACGAGTTTTGCCCAGGCGCAGCGCGCAGCCGCCGCGATGGTCACACCTCTTACGCTATACCAACTCGGTCAGCTGCACCCTGACAGCGAGTTAGGCTCTGAGGTTCTGCGGCGGAGCGTCAAGCTTGCCGAGTCGAGCGGTCGACCCCATGACGTTGCCCGAAACGCCGGTTCACTCGCCGAGAACCTTATCAACTTGGGGCGTTTTCGTGAGGCTGCCAACTGGAGTAGTTGGGCGTTACAAACTTTCGATAGAGAGGGTCTCAAAGACGGCTCGAGACGATTACGTCTGCTGTACGTCTGTGCATCTGCGCGTATCGTCACAGGGAACATCAGCGGTCTACGCGAGGTGCTGCTCGAGGCCAGTAACGCTTCTGACTCCGCAGAACTCAGCGTCGCAACAACTGTCAGGGCAGTGCTAGCGAACCTCGAGCTGGTACTAGGAAACCTTTCCGAAGCGGAGGAGCTGGCGACTGAAAATTTTGAGAGCGGTCCACGTTGGCGGCTGGGAGAATTTGCAGTTCCACTTGTGCGCATCTTGCTGGAGCAGGGAAAGGTCGATGAAGCACGCTCCAGGGCGCAATACTCCGTTACATTGACCACTGAGGAAGATGAATTTATTTCACTTCCGGCTTCACTCGCGCTGGGTATGACTTACACCTTTTCAAGCCCTGAAGCCGCACCGGACCACTTACTAAAGGTCTACCGGGCCATCGATATCGAAGCCTCTTTTCGGTGTATGGCGGCGCTACACCTCCTAAAACTCGGCGTCATCTGCTTTGCCGACCTGGATTCGGAACAACAGGAGATGCTAAAAACGCTTTCGCCGACAGGATTTCGCCTTTTCTGCGGCCCTGAAGCCGCCTTTGTGGAGGTCTGGAACACCCTCTCGGCGCAGCATGTTCCGCTCCGCATCAAGGTGTTGGGTCAAGAAGACGTCTGGTTCGGCGACAAACAGCTCGCGCTGAGCGAGCGTTCTCTGGAGATACTGGTTTTGCTGGCGCTGCACCCTGCGGGGCTAAGCCCTGAAGTGTTGCACAGCTACCTCTACAGCAACGAAGAGACCACGCTGGTCGCGCTCCGTTCAGCCGTTTCGCGTCTGCGCGCGGTCGTTCCCGTGAGCACCTATCCCGACCTCTACCGCATCACCGTGCCGTTCTCGCTCGATTTCCGCGACTGCGAAAAGGCCATTTCAAGGGCCGAACTAAGGACCGCACTCGAGCTTTACCGGGGGCCGCTGCTTGTCCGGAGCGACGCGCCCGCGGTTCGTGAAGCTCGGCTTTTTTTAGAGGAGCGGTTGCGCCAAGGTACTCTATACTCGGGCGACGCTGAGACGTTGCTACCGCTCGCCGAGACCCTGAGAGACGATCTCGAGCTGTGGCAAGCCGCGTGCGCCGCACTAGCTACCGGCGACGCACGCCTGCCGCTGGTAAGGGCGCAGCTCCGCAGAGTTACCCAGGAACTGCGCCCGAACTACAACTAGCCGGTCAAACGCCTACGATACGCGCTGTACGTGTGTATCGTCATAACTGAGAGCTTCTGTGGGGTTTGCTGCGTAGGTCGTCTCATGAGCGTAAACTGCGCTGATAAGGTCTGTTTCGCGGAGAGCGACGAGGTTTTCCGCACGTTCAAAACGCCAAGTTCCTGCCAGGGCTGCTCGAGCTTCAATTTTAGTCATGTTTCCTCCTTGAAATATTAAGGCACCTGGGCGTTGCCGCACTATTGCAACACGCGCGCCGAAATCGGCAATACTGCTGCAACAGCACCTGACTAAACTTAAAAACAGATTAAAGGAGGCGTCATGTTCAAGAAAGCTGTTATTATCGGTATGATCTGCTTAAGCGTCAGCAGCATTGGGTTTGCAAGAACCAGAAACCCAGACGTAGGTAGCGTTTCACCCACAGCAGAGGCTGGTCGGTGAAGAGGCAAATACACAAGGCAAAATGACTACAGGAGGACTGGGTGTTGAGCGGCGAAGAACCAAAACCTCCTGTATCTCACCTACCAGTATTCAGCGAGTCTGAACGGATATTCAGACTCGCTGAAGTCGTGGGTCGGCAGGGTACGTCTGCCGCAGACTGTACAGAGCCGTCGCTGCTTCTCGTACTCGCCGGAAAGGTGCAGTTGGGGGCGCGCCGCACCTTTGTACCGGGAGACGTGACACCCTGTCAGGGTTCCGAACTGTTACTCGAGCCGGACACGAAAATTTGGCAACTCACCGGGTCTTCCGTGTTGCTAGGCGACGTAGAGCACTTCGCCACCCGACTTCGGCGCAAAGACGCGGACGTTGCAGCTCACAGCGCGCGGGTGGCGCTGCTCGCCAAAGCTATCGGACAACGGCTCGGGTTCTCTACGCTGCACCTAGAACGGCTCAGTCTCGCCGCCTATTTGCACGACGTCGGCAAGCTCAGACTGCCGGATCGCATTTTGCAAACCCCAGCCAGCCTGACACCCGCCGAGTGGCGGCTGATGACGCAGCATCCGAGTTACGGGCGGCAGCTGCTCGAGGCCACCACACTGGAGTTTTTAACTATCATCATCGAGCAGCATCATGAGCGGTTCGACGGTTCGGGGTATCCCTTCGGGCTAACCGGAGACGCGGTAGCTTTAGAGGGTTACGTAATCGCCGTCGCCGACACCTTCGACGCGATTACCCACGCACGCCCCTACCGGCAGGCCAGAAGCCCGGAAGCGGCGCTAAGTGAGGTCAACCGTTACAGCGGGGTGCTCTATCCCTGTGAGGTGGTGGGCGCGCTCAACGCCGCTACTCGTAGCTGACGTTTCGGTACCGCCCCAGCGCCGACCCGTAACGTTCCGGGTCGCGGGGTGTAAAATCTTGTTCGGTTTCCATTTGTGCAAGCGAAACCGCGCGCTCTGTCAAGCCCACCCCCTGCCACGCGAGCAGCGCCGCACCGTAGGCTGGACCCTGATTTTGTGTGGGGCGCGCCAGAGGCAACTCCAACACGTCACACACAAGTTGAAGCCAGGTGTCTGAAACCGCGCCGCCACCGGTCGCCAGGGCGCGTGTGAGGGGAGCGAGCGGCGCGATTACGTCGAGAGCGTCGCGGAGGCTGAAGGCGACGCCCTCGAGCACCGACCGCACCACGTCGGCCTGTACGGTCGCCAGACTCAGGCCCGTCCACGAGCCGCGCAGGTCGGGGTCTAAATGGGGGGTTCGCTCCCCCGCCAAGTACGGCTTAAAAGTAACGCCGCCCGCGCCCGGCGCGCTCGTCTCGGCCTGCGCGGTGAGGTCTGAAAAACTCCGCTCCGGCGCAAAGGTGTCGCGGTACCAACGGAAGCTTCCGGCCGCGGCGAGCGTCACGCCGAGCAGGTGGTAGCCGCCGTCGGCGTGGCAAAAGAGGTGGACGCGTCCCTCCGGATCGGGTGTGGGCGCGTCCAGAGGTGCAAAGACGACCCCGGAAGTCCCGAGCGAGACGCTGCCCAAACCGGGAGTGAGGCTCGAGAGCCCCGACCCTATCGCCGCCGCCGCGTTGTCCCCGGCCCCGGCGACCACCGGCAACCCTTCAGGCAGACCGGTTTGCGCCGCCATTTCACGCGTCAACGGCCCGACGACCTCGTGAGACGCGGTGACGTCTGGAAACAGCGCCGCGCTGAGCCCGAGCGCGCCCAGCACCTCGGCGTCCCAGACCTTGCGGGAAAGCTCAAAACAGTTCGTCCCCGAAGCGTCCGACGGTTCGGCGGCCATCACGCCGGTGAGGGCGAAACCCAGAAAATCTTTCGGCAGCAGCGCGTGGATAAGGCGGGCGAAGTTTTCGGGTTCGGCCTGCCGCAACCAGAGCAGTTTGGGCAGCTGAAAACCGGTGATGGCCGGGTTGCCGGTGCGCGCGATCAGCGTGTCGCGCGGTACCGCCGCCTCGATCTCGGCGACCCCCTCGCCGGTACGCTGATCGTTCCACAGTAGCGCAGGCCGGATCACCTGCCCCTGCGCGTCCAGCGGCACCAGCCCGTGCATCTGTCCAGAAAGCCCCAGCGCCGCGATCTCTCGCCCCCCCAGCTGCTCAACGAGGTCTTTAAGCGCCGCCACAGTTCCCGCCAGCCAGTCTTCGGGCCGCTGCTCCGTCCAGCCGGGGCGCGGCGTCAGTAGCGGATAGGAGCGTGTGCTCCCAGCTACCACGCCCCCCGACTCGTCCACCGCCACCACCTTTACGCCGCTCGTACCGAGGTCGAGACCCAGGGTGAGGGCCATCAAGCTCTCCTTTTGGGAAGTGCGAAGGTCGTTCGCGCCGAGGTTGTTCGCATTTTGGGTCGTCTAGTTTGCTTTTTTATCGCAGTGCGCGTCATAAGGTTCTCCACTGAGTTAGGCGATCGAACCGTTTTACAACCGGTCTCAAAAGGTTTGGCTGAGGCTCACGTCTCGAGAGCTGGTGTCAGCAGGGCGTGTTGGTAGACGATACCCGGTAAGTCGCGCCCGCTGCAAATCCGGCGACGCCTGCGCCAAGGCTCACGACGCCTCGCTCCAACTTTTCAGCAGCGGATAGAGCGTGCGAAAACGTTCGTAGGGGCCGGGAAGGTCGTTTTTCGGTGTGACCGAACCTGTAGACGTAGGTGGGAGCGGCGCGTTCAGCACGCCGGTTCCGAAACCCGCCAGCCGCGCCGCGCCCACCGCCGACGCCGACGTAACGCTGCTCAGCAGCAGGGGTTGCCCTAGCGCGTCGGCCAAAAGTTGCTGCCAGAGGGGTTGAAGCGTCCCGCCACCGGCGAGAAACAGCTGCTCCGGCGCGCGTCCGCTCGAGAGCGCGTCCAGACCGTCGCGTAGCGCGAACGCCACGCCTTCAAAAGCCGAGCGCGCCAGTTCAGCGGAGGTGTGGTGCAGCGCCAGCCCCGCCCACACGCCGCGCACCTGCGCGTCGAGATGGGGGGTGCGCTCGCCCGTCAGATACGGCAAAAAGGTCGCGCCGCGGCTGTCCGGCACGCTGAACGCTTCGTGGTAAAACGCCTCCCACGACAGTTTTAGGCTGCGCCGCGCCCACTCGAGCGCCAAACCACCGTTCTGAACAGCCGCCAGCGCGTAGTACGGCGCGTCTGAAGGGGACGCGTGGACGGTTCGGTAAAGGTGGACGCCGCGCGCCGAGGCGTCGTCCGGCTCCGCGCGCAGCAAGATGAGCTGCGCCCCCGTACCGACGGTGAGCTGCGCGGCTCCGGCGCTTACCAGTCCGCTTCCGAACGCGGCGCAAGCGGTATCTGCGCCCCCCGCTACGACCGGCGTCCCGGCCTGCAATCCGAGAGCCGTCGCCGCGTCCCGGGTCAGCTCGCCGGAAACCGCAGCGGAGGCGGTCAGGGGCGGCAACCAGGTGGGCTCGAGCCCAAGCCGCAGCGTCAGCCCGTCCAGCCAGCCACCCCCCGCCACATCGAAAAGAAGCGTCGCCGAGGCGTCCGACGCTTCGGACGCGATTTCACCCGTCAGCCGGAAGCGGAGCCAGTCTTTGGGTTGCAACGCCCAGCGCACCTCACGGAGCGCGTCCGGGTCGCGCTCACGCAAGTAAAAAAGGATCGGCCCACTCATTCCGGCAGTCACCGGATTTTTAAGTTTTGCCAGGTCGTCGCCTGCGTGGTCGCGGAAACGCTCCAGAACAGGCGCGGCCCGAGTATCGGCCCAGAGCACCGCCGGGCGTAGCGGCGCGCCCCCAGCGCCGAGCAGCACGACGCCGTGCATCTGACCCGACAAACCCACAGCGGAAACCTCTGCCGCGTGTCCGGCGCACGCTTTTTGCGCCGCCCTTACGGTCGCGGCCCACCACACCTCGGGCGACGTTTCGGCGTAGCCGGGTCGGGGCGAGAGCACCTCGTAGGGCGTGGACGCCTGCTCGAGCACCTCGCCCTGCGCCGAGAGCAAGAGCGCCTTGACCGAACCCGTTCCGAGGTCGATACCGAGCAGCATCAGCGGACCTGCCGGTGGGGGCGGTTCCACAGAGGGTTGCGCCGTCTCTGCGCGAGCGTCATATCTCGAGATATGAGGTCGGTCATAAATCCAGAACCCACACGTTCAGACAGCGCGCAGAAAAGACGATACCTGTTGCCGAACACGTCATGGCTCGCCCCGGCTTCATATGGACTCGAGCTGCGCCGCGTGCGAAAACCGCTGCGCCGGTGCGTATGAGATCGCCTCGAGCTTTCTCTGTAGACGCTTCGCACAAGCCTCTCCTCGCCAACCGTATGTACACGTCGCATTCGCCAAACTACCCTCAACCGGCGGTATTTGCAAGCCTCGAGTCGCCCCACACCTCAGCCTCTAAGCTTTGAGGCGCAAGCGCCGGACGGCAGTTCACGGGGTGTTCGGGTGGTCATGTTAGAGCTACCATGTTGGAACTATCATTTCAGCCCGGTGTAAAGTTGTACGGAACTGAAGTGTACGGAACCGAAAGGAGCTACACGATGTCTTATCCGACGCTATCCCGTTTTGTGCTCGAGTCCGACGCCCCAACCCCTGTCTGGGCCGTTCCCAAACCTCCACCCGACCCGGATTTACCGCCTCCCGTCGAAGACCCGATGCCCCCCGAGCCGCCTATCGAAGAACCCGAGCCCGACCCCACCGTGCCGGTCGCGGCGCTTGCCGCGTGACCCGCACACGCTTGATCTTCCCCACTGCGCTGCTCGTACTCGCTGGTTGCCAGCAGGCTACGCCGATCCCCGAAGAACCCGTAAACTTGCGCCCCACCGTCAACGTCGTGGCAGAACCCGACAGCGGCCCTGCGCCGCTGACGGTCATCTTGACCGCAGAAGCCAGCGACCCCGAGGGCCAGCCGCTGACCTACCGCTGGTTCGTAGACGGTGAGGAGCCGCAAGAGGGCAAGATGTTCAGCTACGTGTTTGAAGAGGTCGGCCCCCACCTCGTCGAAGTGGTCGCCAGCGACGGCGAACTCGACAGCGAGCCCGACACCGTTGAAATTTTGGTCCGAGAAGCCGACGAGCCGGAGTTTTAGAGCTTTTACCGGGTAGACCGCTCGAGCATCTGGGTTGACGTTTTTTTGGCTAGTGGCTTGTGGCGAGTGGCGTGTAGGGGTGGGAGGATACCAATCTGCGTGCTATAGGTTGCAGGTCTCGCCCTGTAAGCATAGGGCTGGAAACTTATGCAACATTCGGTTGTCGCGCCTAGACCGAACTCGTGTAGTGGACGCCGGACAGATCGCGCAACCGCGCCGCCGCGCCCTCCGGGGAGAGGTCGCGTTGCGCCTCCGCCAGCCATTCGTAGCTCGCCACGAACTTCTGCACACTCGCCGAACGCAGCAGCGGTGGGTAGTAGTGGGCGTGCAGCTGCCAGTGCTCGCCTTCAGCGCCGCCGGTGGGCGCGCCGTGCCAGCCTGAGCAGTACGGGAACGAGGTCTCGAAAAGGTTGTCGAAACGTGTCAGCATCTCCTTAAGGATGCCCGCCAGAGCGTCTCGCTCGGCGTTCGTAAGGTCGGGCAGGCGGAGCACGTGGCGTTTGGGCAATAGAAGCGTCTCGAAGGGCCAGTACGCCCAGTACGGCACCACCACCAGCCAGTGGTCGTTTTCTACCACCACGCGCTCACCCAGGGCGCGCTCCTTTTGCGCGTAGTCTACGAGCAGCGGGCTGCCGTGCGCTTCAAAATACTGCTGCTGCTGCGCATCTTCAGCTCGAGCCTCGTTCGGTAAAAAATCGCTCGCCCACACCTGCCCGTGCGGGTGCGGGTTCGACGCGCCCACGGTAGCGCCCTTGCTCTCGAACAGCTGCACCCAGCGGTAGCGTGCGCCGAGTTCGGCTATCTGCTCGCCCCACAGATCGACGACCTTACGCAGCGCGGGCGCGTCCATCTCCGCTAAGGTCAGGTCGTGACGCGGTGAAAAACAGATCACGCGGCAGCGTCCGGCGGCGCTCTCGGCCTCAAAAAGCGGGTCGGTGGTGTGGCGCTCGGCGGGCGTGCCTGGCAGCAGCGCCGCAAAATCGTTTGTAAAAACAAAGGTGTCTTCGTACGCCGGGTTCCGGCTTCCGCCCGCGCGTTCGTTGCCGGGGCAGAGGTAGCAGCCGGGGTCGTACGGCGGGCGGGCGTCGCGGTTCGGGGCGTCGGTCTTGCCCTGCCACGGGCGCTGGGTGCGGTGAGGCGACACCAACACGAAGTCGCCCGTCAGCGGGTTGCGGCGGCGGTGCGGCGCGTTCGGCGAAAAGGGAGCGTCCATGCCCGGTATCGTATAACGCGCGCGACGGGAAGGTTCGATCGACGTTTTTGGGCAGCGTCTCTATCCGTTCTGTCTTTCCGAAAAAAGCAAGCGGTGAATAGACAAGCGTTTAAGAGTCGCAGACCTCGAGCCCCTCGCTTCGTGAAAACCGCTGTAAACCGCCCCCGGCTTTGCACCTGCGCGGGCGCGGTAAGATAACGCTTTAACCCCAGCTTCAGCCCCGTGGAGGCGCTATGACCACCCGTACCAAACTCAACCGCCGCAGCCGCACCGTCACCGAAGGGGTCGAACGTGCGCCCAACCGTTCGATGATGCGCGCCGTCGGTTTTACCGACGACGACTTCGACAAACCCATCATCGCCGTCGCCAACGGTTATTCGACCATCACGCCCTGCAACGCCGGATTGGGCGAGCTGACCGAGGCTGCCGTAAACGCCGTACGTAAAGCGGGCGGAATGCCGCAAACGTTCGGCACCATCACCGTTTCGGACGGCATTTCGATGGGAACCGAGGGCATGAAGTGCAGCCTGGTCTCGCGCGAGGTCATCGCCGATTCGGTCGAGACCGTGTGCCGCGCCCAGAGTATGGACGCGCTGATCGCCGTGGGCGGTTGCGATAAAAACATGCCGGGGGCGATGATCGCTATGGCGCGCCTCGATATCCCGGCCATATTCGTCTACGGTGGCACTATAAAACCCGGTCATTATGACGGCAAAGACCTGACCATCGTGAGCACCTTCGAGGCGGTCGGCGAGTACAATGCCGGACGGATTCCCCTCGAGACCTTTCGGGAGATCGAACGCCGCGCCTGCCCCGGCAAGGGTTCGTGCGGCGGTATGTACACCGCCAACACCATGTCGAGCGCGTTTGAAGCGATGGGCATGAGCCTGCCATATTCGTCGACGATGGCGGCTGAAGACGACGAGATTCACTCGAGCGCCGCCCGGAGCGGAGAAGCGTTACTCGAGCTGCTCGAGGACGACCTCACCCCGCGCAAAATCATGACCAAAAAGGCGTTTGAAAACGGGATCGCCGTCGTAATGGCTATCGGCGGCTCGACGAACGCCGTGCTGCACCTGCTCGCCGTCGCGCACGCTGCCGATGTGGACTTGACCCTGGAGGACTTTGGGCGTATCCGCGAACGCACCCCGCACGTGGTCGACCTCAAACCCTCGGGCAAATATGTAGCGACCGACCTGCACCGGGTCGGCGGGATTCCGCTCATCATGAAGATGCTGCTCGACAACGACCTCCTGCACGGCGACTGCCTGAGCGTCACGGGCAAAACCATCGCCGAAAACCTTCGGAACGTATCCGGCACGCCTCCCGAAGGTCAGGACGTGGTGCTGCCGTTCGAGACGCCCAAATACCCGCAGGGCCACCTCGCCATTTTGTCGGGCAACCTCGCTACCGAGGGCTCTGTCGCCAAGATCAGCGGCCTTAAACACACCGACATCACCGGCCCGGCGCGCGTGTTCGACTCCGAAGAGGCGTGTATGACGGCGATTATGAACGACCACATCCGCGCAGGCGACGTGCTCGTGATCCGCTACGAAGGCCCCCGTGGAGGGCCGGGAATGCGCGAGATGTTGTCGCCGACCTCGGCGATTATCGGCAAAGGGCTGGGCGATTCGGTCGGTTTGATTACCGACGGGCGCTTTTCCGGCGGAACCTACGGGCTGGTCGTCGGACACGTCGCGCCCGAGGCGCAGGTGGGCGGGACGATTGCGCTCGTTCACGAAGGCGACAGCGTGACCATCGACGCCGAAAGGCGATTGTTACAGCTCGATGTGGACGACGCCGAATTGGAACGCCGCCGCGCCGCGTGGGTGGCTCCGCCGATCAAGTATCAGCGGGGTGTGCTGGCGAAGTACGCGAAATTGGTCTCGAGCGCGTCTAAGGGAGCGGTGACGGATTAGTGGTTTACGGCAAGGCAATTACACTTTTTTTGATTGACGCTGAACCCACAGGACGTATCGCTGCTGAGCTACTAAACTGGACTGGAAAGATATATAAAATTCCACGTGCAAGACTTAAGGATTCTGCTTCGCGGGTAGAGCTACAGCAAGCAGGGGTCTATCTGCTTTTCGGCAGAAACGATGTCGATCCGGAAATGCCACACGTTTATGTAGGGGAGGCGGAAGAGGTTTACAAGCGTGTCGGTCAACATCAAAGATAGAGATTTTTGGAACGAGGCTGTCATCTGCATCAGTAAAGATGAAAACCTCAACAAAGCGCACATTAAGTTTTTAGAGCATGAGCTGTATAACGCCCTTCACGAGGTAGGTCGCGCAGAAGTGCGGAACAATGTAATTCCTCCGCAGCCGCGCATTGCAGAACATGAGCAGGCATTTCTACTCGAGTTTTTCGGAAACCTCAAATTGCTTGTCAGCAGTCTCGGATACCGCGTGTTCGAGCCGCAGCGTAAGATCGATTTGCAACAGCAGGCAGCTGTCTACTTTATCCGCGCCGCCCGTGGCGCTGACGCTCAGGCAATGCGCTCCGATGAAGGAATGGTCGTGCTCAAAAACTCGAGGGCCGCATCATCACTGGTCGCGTCGGCGCAGAGTTGGGTCTCCGGACTCCGGCAGCACCTTTTAGATACTGGTGCTCTTGATACTTCATGGACGTTTCTTAAAGATTACACATTTTCCAGCCCTTCAACAGCGGCTTCTATTGTGTTGGGGCGCAACGCCAACGGACTTACAGAATGGAGAGACAACCAAAAAAGGACGCTCAAGACCATTGAGGATGCACGCCAGTAGCAAAGCGTTTCAGCTTCTAGAGCGTGTGGGCCGCGTAAACCCACCACTCGGGGAACGCCTCGCTCAGAGTTGCAGCTATCCCTTGGGCTTCTCTCTGCGTACGCGCCAGACCGAAACACGTCGAACCCGAACCCGACATCAGCACACCCGTGAGGCCGGTCTGCCGGAGATTAGCCAAAACCTCGCCGACGACGGGCTCGAGCCCCACCACCCCGGCCTCGAGCGCATTGAAGTAACTCGGTTCCCCCCGCTCGAGCTCCTCCAGCAATCTTTCCAGCTCGAGCGGCGGTGTGGTCTCCTGCACCCGCGCGTAAGCGTCCCCCGCGCTCACTTTGATACCCGGATTGACTAAAACCAGGTGAAGGTCGGAGACTTGAATGGACTCGAGCACTTCGCCCCGTCCGGTGGCTCGAGCCGCAGGTTGGTCGGCGGCAAAAAACGGCACGTCCGAACCGAGCTGCGCGGCAAGCCTGGGCAGATCGACCTCAGCCGGATAGAGCTGCGCCATGCCTCGGAGCACCGCGCCCGCGTCCGCCGAACCGCCCCCGAGACCGGCGGCGGCGGGAATACGTTTCTCGAGCCCCACCTCCACCCCACGCGTCTCCCCCGCTGCCCTCAAGTAGCGTTCAGCGGCGCGGTATGCGAGGTTTTGTTCGGGTGAGATGCCCAAATCTGCGCCTGTGACTGTGAGTCTCACATCTTCAGCAGGCGTCAGCGTCAGCGTGTCGTGCAGCGAGACGCGCACCATCAGCGTATCCAGCGCGTGAAAACCGTCCGGGCGGCGGCCCAGCACGCTCAAGCCCAGGTTGACCTTGGCGTAGGCTTTGACACTTAGCGCCGGTAATATCAACACCGCGAGTCCCAGACCGTAGCTAACGCTTCAGCCAGCTCGAGGTCGGCCTGCGTCGTCACTTTCATCAGCCAACTGCTGCCCTCGACCAGCGCGACTTCGTGGCCCAAAGCCCGCACCAGACCGGCGTCGTCGGTGGCGGTGTGTCTTGAAGCCGACGCCCGCTCGTGCGCTGCCAAGATCAACTCGCGGCGAAAGCCCTGCGGCGTCTGCACGGCGCGCAGCGTTCCCCGGTCGATCACGCGTCCAGTTTCAGCTTCGATAAGCGTATCCGCAACCGCCATAACGACCGAGGCGGCGTGATGAGTTTCAACTGCTGTAATGACATCCTCGATGACGCGTCGGCCCAGAAACGGCCTCGCCGCGTCGTGAATCAGTACGATGTCGGCGTCCGTCTCTTGCAAGAGGTTGTAAACACTACCCTGACGGGTATCTGCGCCCGGAACGAAGCGGACACCGGGGGGCAGTTCGCCCGTCATAGCGGGAGAAACTGCGACCGAAACCTCGTCTACACATCCGGCAAACGCCCGCACCGCGCGGCTCAGTAGCGTCTCCCCCGCCACCGTAACGAGCGCCTTCGGGCCGCGTCCGAGCCGTAAACCTTCGCCCGCCGCCGGAATCAGCGCCGCCACCTTGACCATAGACCTAGACGCCGAGCCCCTAGACACCGCTTATTCTTTCCACCGTGGCGCACGGTGGTTGTCGATACCGAGCAGGTCGAGGGTACGCGCCGTCACCGTCCCGACGAGTTCGTCTACCGTCTCCGGGCGGTGGTAAAACCCCGGTGACGCGGGCAGGACGGCAGCCCCGGCGTCGTGGGCGGCGAGCATGTTTTGCAACATCGGCCTCGAGAACGGCGCTTCACGCACCACCAGCACCAATCGACGACGCTCTTTAAGCGTCACGTGCGCGGCGCGCGACACCAGGTTGTCGGTCAGGCCGTGCGCGACCTTGGCGAGCGTTCCGGCAGAGCAGGGCGTGACGACCATCGCGTGCGCCCGAAACGACCCCGACGAAATCGCCGCGCCGAGGTCGGCGTCTTTGTAGACGACTTCGGCTAGCGCCTCGAGCTCGAGCGCCGTCTCACTCAGTTCGGTCGGAATCACCTGTTTGGCCCCCTGCGTGACGACAAGGTGCGTTTCGACCGGCAGGGTTTGCAGGGTGCGGAGCAAGTCGAGCGCGTAGCGCATCCCGCTGCCGCCCGAGACGCCGACGACGAGGCGTTTGGGCGGGGTTTTCGGCAGGGATTCAGGCGCTTCGGACACACCGCTACGATACCCCGAGGCTTACCCGCGAGGGCGTCGTCAGGACGTAAACTCACACCATGACTTCCGAGGTGACGTATGACGCGTTTCAGACGCTGCTGACCGAGATGGTAGACGATATACCGGACGAGTTCCTGACCGGCTTGCAGGGTATTCACGCGCTCCCCGAGGTGAGGCTCGAGCCCGACTTTCACGAGGTCTACCGGATGGGCGAATACCTCGACCCCGGCCCGGAAGACTTTTTGGGTGCGGGCGAAGGGCTGGGCCGCCACGTGGCGCTCTACTACGGCTCGTTTCAGAAGCTCGCCGAAGACGACCCGGACTTCGACTGGGAGGCCGAGCTGTGGGAGACGTTGACGCACGAACTACGTCACCACGTCGAATCGCTCGCTGGCGACGCGTCGCTGATAGGGGAAGATGTGCGGCGCGACCGGGCGTTTCGGGACAAGGGCCGGTGAGTAGCGTTGAACCCGACGCGGCGTGGGCGGAGGGCGCGCGGCTCTTTAACACAGGCGACTACTGGGAGGCGCACGAAGCCCTCGAGCCCCCCTGGATGAGCGCCGAAGGTCTCGAAAAACGCCTTTATGCGGGTGTAATTTTGCTGGCGGCGGCGCTCCACAAGGCGCGCGCGATGGACAACGCGCGCGGCGGGCGGCGCAACTACGCGAAGGCTTTGGCTCACCTCGCACTCTTGCCCGATACGTACGGGGGCGTCGCGGTGCGGAGGCTCGAGGCCGAGGTTCACGCCGCCCTGCAACACCCGGCGCGCCGCCCTCAGCTTCCGGTTAAGCTGGACTATGACCCCGCCGTCTGACCCGCCTCGAGATATGCCCCCTCACGATTCGTTACCGCACGACTCACTACCGCACGACCAGCGCCGCGCCCGGCGGCCCCGCACCGACGCGCGGCTCAGGCGTTCACGCTCCGACCGCGCCTTGACCGGCGTTCTGGGCGGTATCGCCGAGTATATCGGCGCAAATCCCCGCACCGTGCGTATCGCCTTTAGCGTCGCAGCGTTTTTTTCAGGGGGCATTCTGGTGGTCGCGTATCTGCTCTTGTGGGGACTCGTACCGAAAGAAAACGCGTGAACCTCGCGCGGTTTCCCCGGCGGCGCTACACCCCGGCCCCGACGCCAATAGAGTTTTTACCTCACCTGAGCGCGCACCTGGGCGGCCCGGAGCTTTACGTCAAACGCGACGACCTGCTGGGGCTTACGGGCGGCGGCAACAAAACGCGCAAGCTCGAGTTTCTGGTCGCCGACGCCCTCGAGGGGGGTGCCGATACACTTCTGACGGTGGGCGCGGTGCAGTCGAACCACTGCCGCCTGACGCTGGCAGCGGCGGTAAAAGAGGGTCTGAAGTGCCGTCTGGTGCTCGAGGAACGCGTACCGAACTCGTACGATCCCGACGCCAGCGGCAACAACTTTTTGTTCGGATTGCTGGGCGTCGAGAAAATAACGGTCGTCGCGGGCGGGAGCGACCTGAACGCCGCCCTGCAAACCGAAGCCGACGACCTCGCTGCGGCGGGGCGCAAAGGCTACGTCATCCCCGGCGGCGGCTCGAACGTGCTCGGGGCGCTCGGTTACGTGGCGTGCGCCGAGGAGATCGTGGGACAGAGTTTCGAGCTGGGTTTGGCGTTCGACCATCTCGTGTGCTCGAGTGGTTCGGGCGGCACACACGCGGGACTGGTGGCGGGGATGGTCGGTGTCAACGCGAACATTCCTGTCACCGGTATCAGCGTACGGGCAAAAAAAGACCCGCAGGAAGCCAAGCTGTACGCTCTGGCTCAAGAGGTTGCTAAGAATCTAAATATCCGGGGCGGCGTGCCACGTGAGGCGTTTACGGTGTTCGACGATTATGTGGGGCCGGGTTATTCGCTGCCGACCGAGGCGATGGTCGAGGCGGTGAAGCTGTTCGCGCAGCTCGAGGGTATTCTCCTAGACCCCGTGTACACCGGCAAAACCGCTGCCGGACTGATCGACCTGGTGCAGCGCGGGCATTTTGGGCGGGGCGAGCGGGTGCTGTTTTTGCATACCGGCGGCGCACCGGCGCTCTACGCTTATCAAGAGACGCTTTTGGGAAAAGCGCACACACCGGTTTAAGCCGGGAGGTATTTGTGCCAGAGACGTTTGACCGCTACCACCCTGACATGAAGGCGCTTCATCACGGCTTTAGAACCTCATCCTGTTTCGTCTGCAACATCGTTTCGGGAGAAGCTGACGCGCACGTCGTTTATGAAAATGACCACGCTATGGTTTTTTTAGACAAATATCCCAGGCAATACGGCTACACACTGGTTGCGCCCAAAATGCACCGAGAACAGGTCACGGGCGATTTCGACGTTGAAGCGTACCTCGAGCTGCAAACCCTGGTCTATCACGTCACCGAGGCCGTTCGCCTCGAGGTAGGGGCCGAGCGAATGTACGTGTTTACCTTCGGCAGCAACCAGGGCAACGCTCACGTCCACTGGCACATTGCGCCGCTCCCCCCCGGAACCCCTTACGAGGAGCAACAGGGGGCGGCGGTCAGTTGGCGACGCGGCGTGCTCGCCGTTCCTGAAAAGGAGATGGCCTCTCTTGCAACGCGGCTTCGTCGGCATCTCGAAAGTAGGGGAAAAGTGTGAGCGGGCAACATAAAACCGTCGGCGTTCTGGGCGGCCTCGGGCCGGAAGCGACGCTGGACTTTTACGCCAGGGTGCTGGCGCTTACCCCCGCCACCCGCGACCAGGATCACCTGCGCCTCATCATCGACAGCAACCCGGCGGTACCCAACCGCAACGAGGCGGTTGCCGGAACCGGGCCGTCACCGGGACCGCTGCTCTCCGAGATGGCTGCGGGACTGGAGAGGGCCGGGGCCGATTTTCTGGTGATGGTCTGCAACGCCGCGCACGCGTATCAGCGCGACGTCGAAGCGGCGGTGTCGATACCGTTCGTAAGCCTTATCGACGAAACGTGTGAAGCGGCGCTCCGGGCGGTGCCAAATGTGAAAAGGGTGGGTGTGCTGGGCTCGAGTGGTTGCCTGGACGCCGGACTCTACCAAGACACCTTTGCCGCGCGCGGGGTGACGGCGCTGGTGCTGGAGGGCACCGACCGCGAGCTTTTTATGAAGCTGCTCTACCGTATCAAGGCCGGGGATAAAGGAAACGAGGTGCGAAAAACTATGCACTCGCTCGCTGAAACGCTCATTGCCGAGGGCGCACAAGCCGTCGTCGCCGGATGTACCGAGGTGCCACTCGTGCTGAGCGGTGACGCGCTCGCCTGTCCCGTTATCGACTCGACCGCTGTGCTCGCCGAACGGACGGTTTTTTATGCCAGGCATGGTCTCGCTGGTGTTTCGGGGATAGTCTGAACCACCCCTCAACCCCGAGCAGCTCGAGCAAACTTTCCGCTACCGGGCGAAGCTGCCGGACATCTGCTGTCCGCCTCTTTTCGTCACGGTAATGAAACCGAGCCGTCCACGCTCTCGCCAGCCCTTCGGCGTCCCTTTGGGCCAGCGCCTCGGCACCTCTGCCGGTCAGAAAATGCCAATCGAAACACAGTTCCCGGTGCGCGTGCGTCGCTCTGTACTCGAGGTAAGCCCGTCTTAACGCCTTCTTGCGGGTGCGCCGACGCGTCCACCTGTGGATAAACCGGGGTAGTTCTCCGGTTTTGGCGAGAAAGTTGGGTGTAGCAGGTACGCGCATGTTCAACCTCCGTAGCCGAGGTTACGCGGCGCGCGAGTCGCTTCCACCGTCAGCGAATCATCACGACGGCAGACGCTTCTAGAATGTATCCATGACCGATACTGACATCTCGCAAGCAGCAGCTCTCTTCGGCGATCCTGCCCGCGCCCGTATGCTGCTGGCGCTGATGGGCGGGTATGCGCGCCCCGCCTCAGAACTCGCCCGCCTAGCGCACATCGCCCCGCAAACCGCGAGCGCCCATCTTGCCAAACTGCAACAAGGCGGTCTTATCACGGTGCAGCGGCGCGGACGCTGGCGCTACTACCGACTTGCCGGGCCTGAAGTTGCCGGAGTCATCGAAGCGTTACAAAACCTCTGTGGTTCCGGCAAGCAGGCTGAAGAGCTTCATCTGGACAGCCAAAGCAATGACGGTCTCAAGATGTGCCGAACGTGTTATGACCATCTGGCAGGCTGCGTCGCGGTCTCTCTCGCGGACGCGCTTTTAGGACGGGAACACCTGAAACTTGCAGGCGAAATATATCACCTTACGGCTTCAGGGACGGCTGTTCTCGAGCAATTCGGTATCGACACAGCAAAGCTGGATAAGAAAAGGCGAAGGTTGGCAAGACCCTGTCCTGACTGGACAGAACGACGTCCACACATAGGCGGCGCATTGGGCTCGGCTCTTCTGCAAGAACTCCTTAGCCGCAAGTGGTTGGTCAAGCTCGAGCAAACCAGAGCACTCCATCTGACCCCGAACGGCCTTGCGGGGTTGCAAAGCGTGTTCGGCGTCAGGTTGTAGTTCAGCCCTTGACGCCCCCCGCCGTCAACCCGCTGATAATACGCCGCTGAAAAAAGATGATCAGCACCACCAGCGGCAACACACCCAGCATGATGGCCGAACTGATGATGGCCCACGGAAACGCATATTCGCCCTGATAGAGCGTGATCCCGACCGGTACGGTACGCATTTGCAGCGAAGTATTAAAGGTCAAGGCCAGCAAAAATTCGTTCCATGAGTTGACAAAAACGATGATCGCCGCCGTCACGATGCCCGGCGCGCTTACCGGCGCGACGATGCGAAAAAGCGCGCTGATACGGGTGCAGCCGTCGACGAGGGCGGCACTCTCGAGGTCAGCCGGAATCAGCTGAAAAAAGCTGGTGAGGATAAGTGTGGCGATAGGCAAACTCAGGGCGATATAAGGAATAATCAGCGCCCAGTAGGTGTTGAGCAAGTTCGGCGTAAAGATCGGCGACCCGAACAACTCGCTTAAAAAAGGAATCTCGACCCCCACGAACAGCCGGTAGAGCGGTACCAGCAACACCAGCGCCGGAAACATACTCGTCATCACGATGGTGGTCAAAATAACGCGGCGTCCGGGTACGTTAAGCCGCCCGAGCGCGTATCCGGCAAACGCCGCGAACAGTACACAGAGCAGCGTCGCCACGACCGACACCACCGCCGAGTTGAGCAAAAAGCGTCCGAACGGATTTTCGGAAAAGACGGAGACGTAGTTTCCAAAGGTAAAGTTTTCGGGCCAGTAGGTGATGGGCAGCTGCCGCAGTTCGCCGCTCGTCTTAAACGACGTCAGCAGCAACCACAGCGCCGGAAACAGGCCGTTGACGACGACCAGCAAGATCGCGGCGACCTTGAAAAGTCGGTTCATAGGGGTTTACTCATAGGATTCGCTCATCAAGGACTCGTGCATTAGAGACGCGTTCATTCGGTGTAAATCCAGCGCAGGTAAAAGATGGTGATCCCCAAACTCAGGAGAAAGAGCGCGACCGAGAGCGCCGCCGCGTAACCGATGTCGAGCGTCAGGGTGGTGTTGTAGACGTAAATCCCGAGCGTTTCCAAAGCCCGCCCCGGCCCTCCCCTGGTCATCGCAAAAGGTACGTCGAACGCCTGAATCGCGGTCAGGGTACGGAAAATGAGCGCGACTGCGATTGCGGGCCGCAAGAGCGGCAGGGTAATCCGCCAGAACCGCTGTGAAACGCTCGCCCCGTCGACCTCGGCAGCTTCGTAAAGACCTCTGTCGACCGACTGCAAACCCGCTAGCAGCACGAGCCCGACGAACGACGAGGTTTTCCAGATGAGGGTGAAGTTTATGGCGAACGTCGCGGGGGTTACGCGCCCGAGCCAGATGGGGCCGTCGATCCCGACGCGCGCCAGCAGGTCGTTGACGACGCCGTACTGGTCTTGAAAAAGCCACGCGAACATCAAGCCGGTCAGCACCGGCGGCATCGCCCACGGTAGCAGCAGCGATACCCGGACAAGCCAGCGCCAGCGGGTCTCGAGGTCGGCGATTAGCGCCAGCGGCAACCCCACCAGAAACGATCCGACGACGCTTACGAAGATAATTAGCAAAGAGACGCTGAAGGCGTTCCAGAAGCGTAGGTCGTTCCAGCCACCCTCTTCACTGGGGGTGACGCCGAGCAGCGCCCATACCGCGAGCAGCAGCAGCGTCCAGAGAATAGCCTGCGTGCTGACCCGCCGCCAGACAAAGGCCCAGAGCGCGGCGATACCCACCAAAAGAAGCGTCCGCCAGACGAGCAGGTGCAGGGCGCTCCAGCGCAGACCCTCGCCCCAGGTCATCTCCAGAAAGTTTTCTACGCCGATAAACGGCGTGCCGCGCGCGGGCAAATTGAGCTTTTCGTAGTGCAAAGACTTCCACACCACGTTGAGAATCGGATAAAACATCACCAGCGCCAGTACTAAAAACGCCGGTAGCAGCAGCAGATAACCGAGCTGTGCTTCGGTCGGGTTGCCCGACGTAAGACGCGCCCAGAAACCTGGGCGCTGGTAGCTGTTCTGCGAAGTGGGCCGCGTCGTCACGAAATTACTGCTCCAAGATGTCCTCGAGCCCCGACTGCATCTGCGCGAGCGTCTCGTCAGCGGACTGGGCGCGGGCGAAAAAGGCGTTCATGCTGGTACGGATCAGTTCGGAAACCTCACCGTAAAAGGGCGTCAGCGGGCGCGGACGGGCGTTGGCGATAACTTCGGAAAACTGACCGAACTGCGGCGCAGCCGCCAAAACCTCTTCGTCTTCGTAGAGCGCGTCGCGGGCCGGGATGTGGCTGGCCCCGATTGCCAGAGCTTTTTGCGAATCGTACGAGGCCATGTGCTGCATCACCTGAAACGCCTCGTCCTTGTTGTCGCTAAAGGGGTTCATCGCCCACTGAAAACCGCCGACGCAGGTCGCGGATTCGCCGCCGTCAAAGGCAGGCAGCGGCGCGACGCCGACGTTGCCGGTGACTTCGCTGTCCTCGTCCTCTTGGAAGTGCGCCCACGCGTAGCCCCAGTTGAGCATAAACACCACGTCACCGGCCTGAAACGCCTGACGGCTGAGGTCGGTGGTCTCTTCGGCGATACCGGGTTTGGTAATGCCCGACGAGAGCGTCTCGTCGTACCACGCCAGCGCGGTGCGGCCCGCGTCCGAATCGACGGTAACGCTGCCGTCTTCGGCCTGCCAGTCGCCGCCCGCCGTCCACAGCGCCTCTAAAAAGGTGCAGTTGACGCCTTCGATAGCTGCGCCCTGGTAGTTGAAGCCCTGCAAGCTGGCGTCGCCCTCACCCTCGCTGATGGCGAGCGCCTGCTCCTTGAGTTCGGCCCACGATGTCGGCGGCTGAAAACCGTATTTTTCTAGCAGGTCGGTGCGGTAGTAAAGAAACTGCGCGTCGGTCCAACCGGGCAGCCCGTAGAGTTCACCGTCGACCGTGTTGGCCTCGACCACGCTGTCTAAAAAGGGCTCGAGAAACTCCGTTTTCGCCGCTTCGGACTCGAAGTATCCCCCGAGCGGCTCCGCCCACCCTGCGGCGGCGTACTGCGGCGGGTTCACCACGTCCATCAAAAAGAGGTCGATGTCACCGCTGCGGCTCGTCAAGATGGTACTCAAGTACTGGTCGCGGACTTCACTGGTCGCGCCGCCCTCCTCGAGCTCGGTTTCGATGCCGGTCTGGGCGGTAAAGTCTTCCAGAATCGGGCCGATGATGTCGGGGCGCAGGGTCGAACCGATAAACACGCGCACCTGGGCAAACCCGACTGAAGCGAGTAGCGCGCCGGTCAGCACTAGTAGATAGCGTTTCATATATTCCTCCTGAAAGTTTCGCTTTGCGAGCGTTAGAGAAGACTATAGCGCACTTTGTTAGCTCGAGTTAGGGGTCGATGACGAAATCTTGTAGACAACTTGTGGGTAACTGGTCTGTGGGGCTGAGCGGACAGCAATGCGTGATGAGCAACGAGGGATGAGTTTTAGGGTAAGTTGCTATTCAAGCCACGGAAGCCGTCACCAGGAACGAAAAAGGGTGCCTCGGCAGGCACCCGAACAGGTGGAGTTAGCTTTATGCAACGCTTTAGAAGTGAAAGTTGAGGCCGCCTCGAGCGCGCAGATAGTAGGCGTCGCTGTCGGAAAAGTCTTCTCCCAGGACGTAGCTGGGGAGCGCCTCGGCGAACAAACCGAAACGGCCCAGGCGAAACTCGAGACCAACGAGCGCGTGGACAGCGAGGTCGCCTTGTTCCAAACTGTCTAAAAAGTCAGCTGGGGGGCCGACGACAGCGGGAGAGTCGGCAGCGAAGTATACGTCTGCCCCTAGACCCGTGTAAACCGAGTTCGGTGACAGCGGCAGGTAAAAGCGTAAGATGGCGTCGCCGCTGACAAGCTCGAACCTTCCGTTTTCCGGGTTGCCTTCGACCGCAGCGCGAATCCCTATGCTCGGCAAAAAGTCGATCCCGAGTTGCGCGCCGAGTTCGACGTCGAGCGGGGTAGAGACGTCATCGACGCTCGAGAGCGGACTACCGAGCACGGCCCCGAGGTAAAACTCTTGCGCCAAGCCGACCGGCAGTGCGAGGGCGAGAAGCAGCAGCGTGGTTTTGGATAGTTGGGTCAGGGTCATAAAATCTCCTTTTGAGCGTACAGCTTGTCTCCGGGGCGGTAAGAGGTCGGGTCGCGCCTTCACGTTAGATACCCGGAACAGCCTCGAGCGTCAGGGTAGCGCAGGCGGCTTAAGGGGAGCTGAACAGCGGAGGTCGCTAGCGAAGCTTCTACCTCGACTGCCAAACAGAGTACGCTGGGCTCGAGAGGTAGGTACTCGTGATCAGCATCTCACTATACCTCGACTGCTAGGGGCTACGAGAGGCTAGACAGCGAACATAAAGGCGAAGTTATGCGCGGCGATCTTACGACAGACGTGTGCCCGAAGCGAATGAAACGAGTTGCGCTGACCGAACACA